>Ga0115002_10000004_pt1 | contig 274604 bp, 235 predicted proteins | sample ArcticOcean_MG_C_8_FD_89576 | JGI IMG/M metagenome (GOLD analysis project Ga0115002, IMG submission 89576) | Marine microbial communities from western Arctic Ocean - ArcticOcean_MG_CB11_86 | ecosystem: Environmental > Aquatic > Marine > Oceanic | place: Arctic Ocean: Canada Basin | collected... | reverse complement strand
CAGATAACCCGAATGTGGCAGCCACCTCGTCGAAGAAACTACCCAATGTCTCTTGAACGAAGGCCTCTGTTTCCTCCAAAATCTTGTCTACATCATTGAAAAAGGCCTGCATCTCCTCGGAGTTGGCCAGGTTGTCCGTGTTGTTAAGATACTGTCCAAACAGACCGGAATCCATTCCTGATATCGCGCCCGACTGATCCACAAATTGTGTCAGGAACGATGCCTCGAGCGAAATATCAAGCTCGAATGTCCTCACGACACTTCGGCTTGTGGAATCCATCCGTTTGGCATCTTCCGGACCGAGGTGAGCAGAAAGCTCTCTGGTTCTGCTGTGGAACAGATCGGCCTGGAAACTGCGCATCTCTCTAAAGCTGCTGCCCGCTGTGTTCCTCGACGCGACCATGCTCGATTGATAGGAACGTCGGGTCTGCTCCATTGCCTGTACGAAGGCACGCTGTTTCCCGGGTGCACGATCCTGCGTCACCACCCGAGTTTCACGCTGGATAGAAAGATTGAACTGCATACTGAATGCCATACCAAACCGCTGACCAGATTGTATGGTAGATGGTTGGTATGCGCCCGAATCCTCGACTGCACGACCCGCTTCGAAGCTGGAACCTGGCGCATCGGAGGGCAGCAGCTTGGGCAGTACGGACTTGCCACTTTCAGCCGCAGAAGCCTGCCCCTCCTGGTTCGAGACGGGCTGAAGGTATCTGTCCAATTGTGAAAGCAGATCGGAGAATCCTGAAATCTCCGCCATGGGAGCGTGCTCCTTACTGTAATTTCTCGTCCACCGTCAGAACAGGTGGGTATACTTGGATATATTCTATTTATCGGCGAAATCGCACAGGCCTTTAAGAAAAAAGCCCCTCTCCCGGAATCTCGGAAGAGGGGCCTGATGCCATATTCTATGGAGATCTTGACTAACGCTCAATCACGATTTCGAATCGTCTGTTCTTCCGTTGTCCTTCGGGAGTATCATTTGACGCGATCGGCTTACGTTATCCATAACCTACTGTAATAAATAAACTTGTGCTGAATTTCCCTTCACTGCCCATATATCGTTTCACGCTTTCGGCACGCCGCTCGGAAAGGCTGAGGTTGATGTCCTCCTCCCCGATATTATCGGTGTGACCTTCGATCCGCACCTTGGTAGGTCGAAACTTGCGGATGAACGCGGCGGCTCTACTCAGCTCCTTGATGGCTTCGGGACGCAGCACATCACTGCCCTGATCGAACAGGTTTTCGGATGTGACCACGAACACCGGTTGCACGAAATCTCCTAGCATCACGGAGTTCCGTTCCCTGAGCGGGTCAGAATAGGTCGCCAGCTCCACAATTCTGCCAACTGTATATTTTTCCTGTACATCGTATGCCTTCATCCGACCTATGAAGAGCATCGTCTTGATCTTGAAATTGCCGAACTCCGCCTCGATCTCCTTCTCGCGGTAGACATTCATCACCGCACCGATTTGAATCCCCTGCAGGCTTCCGATTTTTACATAGTAATCATTCAGTTTGGCAGAATCCGGTACCGCGTTGCCCATCTGGAAAGGGGTCTTTACTTTGAAAACGACGAACTGCTGTGCCGATGCGTCGGGCTGCTCCATAACCAAACTGCCCAAAATCATACAGGCGAATATCATCAGAATCCTGCGAACCTTCATGGAGACCTCCAAAAATGATCCAAGGGTTTTGTCCGGATTTCAGCCTTTCATCTCAATCTAAAGAATATAGCCCCATCTTCTCCGGTATGCAAATCAGCGGCCTGTTTCCCGCAACTCTAATACTTGATCGACACAAACGCACGTGTCTGAAGGGTTTTCCAAGACTCAATCCTTCCCGCCAAGTTCAAGCCGGACCTGTGCACTGACGAGAAACTTGTTCAGCAGCCGCTCATAAATCGAAATGAAATCGTCGCGCCCATTGTACGAATTATAGAAATAGCAAATCGGGTTTGGATTCACCTCCAGAATATAAAATCCAGAATCGGTCTGGATCAGATCGATGGCATAGAACCCCAAATCCAGAACCGACGCCACGCCCTCCACAACCGTGTTCATCTCCTGCAGAAGTTTATGATCCTCGACTCGAATCGCCTGTCCGTCTGCCTGATGAAGGGGGTTCAAGTCTGCCTTGCCGTCGACTCCACCGCTCACCTTTTCATAGGCCAGCAGCGTTTCCTTTCCACTCGCGACAATTCGAAATTCAGGGCCGGACACATACGCCTGCACCAGCAAGATGTTGTCGAAGTAGCCACTGTTCTCGAACAACTCTCCCAGACGAGCTTCCAGAGCGGCCCTGCTCTCTTCCAGAAATACGCCCTGTGAGAGTGAGCCGCGGTTTTTCTTTACAACAACCGGATACGGCATACGGGCTTCCACATCGGCCAGCACGTCAGGAATCGAAGCGTGCGTTTTATACCGCTCGAACCGGGCATCTGCCAGGGGATTGAAGATCTCCAGAGTCAGCGGAAGCTTCAAACCGGCCTCGGTGAAAAATTCGTTCTGATAGGCCTTGTCCTCCGCCAATCTGCCGGATACATAATCATTGAAGGGGTGCTTGTTCCGCATAAAGTAGACCGGCCTGCCGTCTCGGTGCATTCGCAACACATTTCCATTGTCCGAAACCCGGGTACAGGCGATCCCGAGATTTCTACAAGCCAACTCGAGACAGACCAGACTCTCCTGGAGCACCTCTTCGCTAAAACCGTCTTTCTCATATGGTAAGGAAAGCGCTTCTCTGGCCTGTGCAACCAGGTGCAGGGAGCCCATCACACACAGATTCTCTCCGGGACCTACCTGATGCATGGCCTCGAGAATCTCAGGTTCGGATAGGGCGATCATGCCATCGGGAAGGCACGCTTTCAGGGTGTCGACCGTCATCGCCTTGGGATGCACCGACTGGGTAAGTATCACCTTTCGCGCAATCGGCTGAATGGCCCTTAAAATTCCCCTCGCATCGTGACCGGAATTCACGCCGACCAGAATGGTCCACTCGGCTGCCCATCGCCTCAGATCCTTTGCCAACGCGGCTGCGCCAGAGGGATTGTGGGCACCATCCAGAACGACCCAGGGCGATCGCTTCGCCACCTCGAAGCGCCCCGGCCAAGAATACAAACGAATCGTCTCGGAAATATCCTCGGCAGAAAGCTCACGCCCAACGAGTTCATGTGCGGCAGCAAGGGAAAGGCGGGCATTCTCGAAGAATACGGTCGAGCGACCCTCCTTCTGCTCGAGGAGAGTCAGGTCACCGCGTTCGGATCTGTCGTCTCCAACCAGCTTCAGCTCAACACGGTCCTCGCTGCAGGCCTTCCGAAGGTAGCGCATCACCTCCGCGTCCTGATCTGACAGCGTAATCAGCGTCCTCCCTGGCCGAGCGATGGGATACTTCTCCGAAACAATTTCAGAAAGCGTATTGCCCAGAACGGCTGTGTGATCCAACTGGATTCTCGAAAGGATCGCCAGGTCGGAATCCCACGCGTTTGTCGCATCGAACCTGCCACCGAGTCCAACCTCGAATATTCCGAATGCCACCCGCTCCTGCGAGAACAGATACGCCGCCAGCCCGGTGAGCGCTTCGAACTTGCTGATTGGGCCGAACCCCTCGGATTCGAATTGGCGGGATCTTTCGTAGAGCTCGGCAACACCCTTGGCCCAAAGATCTTTCTCCACCACCTGCCCATCGATCTGAATCCGCTCCCGAATCGTATGCAAATGAGGAGAGGTGTATAACCCCACTCGCTTGCCACATCGCCTCAGCAAAGCCGCAAGCAGACTGCTCACTGTGCCTTTGCCATTGGTCCCGCCGACAATTATGGACGTAAAAGCCGCCTCCGGATGATTCAGACGGCTGAGAAGACAACGCATTCTTGGTAGATAGTCCTCCAGATTTCCTGCGGGAATCTTGCCAATCTCCCAGTCTGGAAGGGTATCCAGGAACCTTTTGCTGCGAAAGTAGTCCATACGCTCCCTGTAGCTCCAATAGAAAAAACTCACCCTGTATCAAGGTGAGTTTTTATCGCTGCCTGTGGCTTTATTCATTCTCAAGAAAATATCAATCAGGCCGCTTTTGTGATTCGGCCCACTTTGATACATCTTGTGCAAACTCTCAATCGTTTGGGCGTGCCTTCAACAACAGCCCGCACCCTTTTGAGGTTGGCGTTGAAACGTCGCTTCTTCCTATTCTTGGCGTGGCTGACGTGGTTGCCTACCATCGGGCCTTTTCCGCATAATTCGCACCTGGCTGCCATTGCTCTGCCTCCTCAAAGTCCGTCGAAAATTTTCGTAGAGAGATAAAATATACCTGCGCTTCTGGAAAAGGCAAGCTTTTTCTGATGCAAATTGAACGTAAGCTATCGGTTTTTTCAAGGCTTAGCTACAGTCTTCCTCCTTGACAAAAGGGTCGAGTTATCCGATCCTTTTCACGGGGTCAGGCAGGATTTTGCCTGTCTCTCGCCACTATAAAGCCGCACCTACCCTATCCACACCCGTTCACAGGCAACCAGAACGCGAGCCCAGATGCCAAAAGTCAACCTGATCACACTTGGATGTGCAAAGAACACCGTCGATTCGGAACGGATGCATCGCCTCCTCGAACTGAACGACTATGAGGTCACCGACCTCCCTGACGAAGCCGATGTCATCATCGTAAACACGTGTGGATTCATCCAACCTGCCAAGGAGGAATCCATTGCCACCGCACTCGAGGCGGCAGACTACAAGGAATCAGGACACTGCAAGGGACTGATCGTCACGGGCTGTATGGCCGAGAGGTATCGTGAGGAACTGCAGGAAGAACTCACAGAGGCTGATCTCATTATCGGCCTGGCGGCCGAAACAGAAATCGTATCTCACTGCAACCAGCTGCTTGGCAGACCATCTCAGGACACGAAGAGGGATCTCCAGGATCGCCATCTGCTCACCCCGGAACACTGGGCATATCTACGTATATCAGACGGATGCGATCGGACCTGTGCGTTCTGTGCGATACCCGGAATAAAAGGCAAAAATCGCAGCGAAAGCATCGAATTTCTTGTGGCAGATGCCAGGCGGATGGTATCCCGAGGGGTGAAGGAAATCGCACTGGTCGCTCAGGACACCATGCGATATGGATCCGACATTTACGGCAAGGCCAGACTCACCGATCTCGTCAAGGAACTGGTTCAAATCGACGGACTGGAATGGCTGCGGTTGTTGTATACCTACCCTTCCGGATGGCGGGACGACCTCATCGACCTGATCGCAACCGAGCCCAAGCTCTGCGCCTATGTGGACATGCCGATCCAGCACGCCTCGGATCCCCTGCTCAAATCCATGAACAGGGGCACCACCCAGAACGGAATCCGGAAACTCATCGAAAAATTCAGAGACAGAATCCCCGATCTTACCATTCGGTCCTCGGTCATAGCCGGCTTCCCGGGCGAACGGGAAGCCGACGTGGAAACACTTCTCGAATTTTTGGAAGACATTCGTCTGAATCGCCTGGCAGGATTCCTCTATTCTCACGAGGAGGGCACCACCGCAGGGCTGATGATCGACGATGTGACGGACGAGGAAAAACGGGATCGCCTGGATCGGATCATGTCACTGCAAACCACCATATCCGCAGAGATCAGCCAGTCTCACGTGGGCGAACGAATGCGTGTCCTGGTCGACCGCGTGTCAGACGAACCGGAGTACGATTATATGGGACGAACCCGAATGGCCGCCCCCGAGATCGACGGCGAAGTATTCATCTCGGGCGAGGCCAGAATCGGCGATTTCGTAGAAGTCGAAATCACGGACGCATTCGAATATGACCTCGTGGGTCGCGCAGTCTCTTCTTCTCCGCTGATAGAAATCGCCCCCCCGGAGAAAGCTGTATCGTGACCATCATATCTGCGCTCACCAGGAAAGGTGTCATTGGCAAAGAAAACGCGATGCCGTGGCATATCTCGGAAGAGGCCAGGCACTTCAAGCGACTCACCGTTGGGGGCACCCTCATCATGGGCAGAAAAACCTTCGAATCCCTGGGTGCCCGCCCTTTGCCAAAGCGACATCACATCATTGTCAGCAGATCGATGCCCGAAACCGAAGGCATCGATGTCTGCCGCACACTCGAGGAAGCCCTCGAGAGAGCCGACACTTACGAAGGGGAAATCTTCTGCGCAGGCGGCGCGGAAATCTACCGCCAATGCCTGCCCAAAGCCTCACGACTCTACCTGTCCTATATCAAGCAGGATTTCCCAGGCGACACCTACTTTCCCGAGTTCGACCTCACAGATTGGCGCGTGGTAAAAGAAGAAGACCACGAAGCATATGTCTTTACGGAATACGAACGCAAGGACCACAACTGAATCTCCACTGGAATCAGCCGTACACCTCACAAGAAAGGGGTTCACATTGTCGGGTCTCCGCATCCCGTGGTCACCACGGATTCTCCTGGCAGATCGCACCTTCCGACTTCCCGTCGTGTCCAACAGTGAAGAACTGCCGCTCCAGGCCGAAGATTTCAAGGTCATCTCAAAGCGCAGGGTCCCCGCCGATTCCGCCACCTACCATTATCTCCGTGCGCCTTCCAAATCTGGTGACTATACCCTCAGCGCATCGGAAAAGGGAGATTCCGCCACCGTAACGATTCAGATTCGCACGCTGGATGAACTGCGACACACGCGGGAGTTCAATGGTGCTGTGTGGCCCCGGAGATGGCCGCTGGGTCAACCCTTCGCCACAACCAAGACCCGACAGACCCTGCAAGATGCTCCAGGCGCGAAAGACCTGAATGCTGAACTGATCGAATGGTGGACAGGCAGATCCGATCCGGAACTCTGGCACCAGCTTCCGCCGGCCGAGCTTCCGAAGGCCCACTTCGCGAACTGCACCCAGGGGTGTCCGAACTGCGGCACCGAACTGTTCAAATTCAGTGGATTCTATCCCTGGAAGCGAAACCACCTGCCCTGCACGTTCAGGTCCGAATGTCCCGTATGCAGTTCCATTTATCCCAGCAATGACCTCGCAGCACAGGACTTCACGAGCGGGGATTATGTAGACGACGGCTATGGATACTTCGACGCTGACAGGAACATCTTCCTCTTCGCTGCGACCTATCACCGGGACCAGTGCCGATCCTTCGAGGTCGGAATAAACGCGCTGACCAACAGACTTAGACTCGGAGGGTATGACGAAGCGATCGCACGCCAGCTTGGCCTGCTGCTCCTTCGTTACGCCGCGGAGGAAATTTACGTCGCCGCTGCCCCTCAGTTCAGATATGGACCCTCGAGAGGCGTTGAAGAACCCTGGGACTGGGGTCAACCGGACTGGGCGACCAGGCCGGACCCTGTGGCCGCGTTGCGAAACAATGGATCTATCCGATACTCCATTGACACGCCCTATCTGGCGGAATCTCTCGCAATTGCATACGACACCGCGTGGCCATTGATCCGGGAAGACCAGGAACTCGTCTCACGCGCAAGTGCGATGGGACTGCCGGTTCAGTCCCCTCAGGACAACATCCAGTTGATCGAGGAAATGCTCGCCATTCTCCTCCAATGCGTATTGGACCACGCCGCCGGCAGCAACCTGCCGAGAGAGAGTCAGGCCGCTCTGATCATCCTCCGAACCCTGGACCGGGATGACGGGCAAGGCGCAATGGACTGGGTCTACGATGAAGGCCCCGACACCTTGCGGGTATTCACGACAAACGACTTCTTTCCGGATGGCACACCGCAGGAGGCCACCGGCGGATACAATGCCATCCACTATGACGGACTTTTCGATCTCGAATATCACCTCAGAGGGCTGCGGGCACAACGGCCGGAGGCGTATCCGGAATCCCGGTATCCTTCTCTCGTGCGCGATCCCAGAACACCCAGAATCGCTCGCTCGCCTCACGAAATAACCATGATCGGGAAATCCTATTTCCAATTTGGAGACGGGTCTGCCCCGGGCAGCGCAGGGAGCCACGGCGCGCAGCCCGCATCCGGCGAAGGGAGCATCCGGATCGAGCGGGATTGCCTTCATGCCCCGATGTCCCCAAATCTCCTGAAGTGGGCAGCAGAGTTTACAGGTGATGCAACAGTAGCCGAAATCCGGGACGCCGTCGAATCCGGTACACACCGTCACCTGGGGAGCACCGTTCACGACGGCATCGGCATCGCCATCCTCCGAACGGCAGGTGTGCCGGAACGGGCTGCTGCCGGAATCGTCTACGGAGACACCCTTCACCATCGCCACCGGGACCTCCTGGACGTGCAGCTCTTCGCCCACGAGCGCCCCTTCCTCACCGACCTGGGATATCCCCAGTCGTGGGCAAGCATCTCAAAATGGGAAGCACATTGGGCCACACACAACACCGCGTGGGGCGCGCTGGATCCCGCTCTGGGCAGAGACGCCGGCAGAGGTCGGCTGATCCGCACCCTGTTCACCGACGGCATACAGATCGTCGAAGTCGAAGGCGATCGCTGGCTGTGGGACAAGGAAGGAAAACGCTGGTATAAACCGGGTGTCACCTATCGCAGACTCCTTGCACTGATAGATACAGATGAAGAAGGTGTGGTCCTGGTCGACCTCTCGAGAGTCAAAGGGGGTATAGAGCACTGGAGAATCTGCCGCGGCCTGGACGGTGTGTTCTCCTCTCCGGACGCGAACCTGGTATCCAGATCGGGCACCGTCGCAGACCTAAATGGCGCACGGGGCGACACCTCGAATCTGACGCATCCCGACTATGAAGCCCTGGCCTTTATGGACCAGGTTTCGGCGGCCGACGCTCCGGATCATTGGAAAGGGAAGTGGGCATCGCAGGTCGAAGCGTCTGTTGCCCTGGACATTCACCAAACCGGGGTCAGCGATGGAACAGAACTGATGCAAGCCCGGGCAGCAGCGGTAATGGGCACACCTGAGGAATCCAACTACCTGTATCACCCCTTGATCTGGCGAAGAAAACCAGGTGATGATGCGGATGTCTCAAAGGTGGACCTGGTGCTCGAGCCCCGGGTCGGCGATTCGGCTTTGACTTCAGCAGCAGGAGTCACCTCCGACAAAACGTCCGCCTCGGGTGTGGTGCTGGAGACACGCCGTGGGAGCAAAATCAACATCTACTGGAATCCAGACGCCAGTCCCGAAGACACCACGGAATTTGGCGACGAAACCCTGCTGGCCGGAGCGCTGGCTGTGATAAGAGATGGCGAAGCCGTCACATTGGGTGTCAGCCAACTGAAACACCGGGTCGGCCAATGGTCCTTTTCAGGAGCGAATCAGAACGGACGAATCGTCGCCCTGGACCGGGACGCCTGCACAATAGATGTAGAAGGACTGGTCGACGTTGCTCAGGAGGGCAGGGTGCGGATCAATCCCGATGAGCGCGGTCATACCTACAGGGTATCGTCTGTAGAGCCCGTCACCGAACAGATCACCCGGTTGACACTCGACGTCGCCTCCCTCATTGGTAGCGCTTCCGTCGTGTCATCCTCGGAAGGAGATGTCCACCTCGGCTTCCATATTCTGGCCAGATCCGGAAATCTGAATGGTGTGCGACTGCAAACGGAGGGCAGTGAAGACTGGGCGGTGGTAGCAAGCGCGTCGAACGGAGGGAACTGGCCGCCAGAGAAAATCAGGACAACTCTAACGATCGATCCAGCACGTGGAGACGGTGATCGCCTGCGAAACCTGAAGCCGGGAGCCTGGCTGCAACTTTACGACTACGTCGTGGGAGACGTAGTTTCATATGAACCCGTTGGCAGGAGCTAACCTGGATATGGATACTGCCCAGATACAGCTGGACGGAGATCCCAGAAAAATCGCAAAAGCCATCTATCAGGCCGCCCGGGAGACCTACCGGGGCAAACACGGAAAACTGGAAGCATGGGATGCTATGCGATCAGAAATGGAATCGGAGGTGCCGCTCATGGCAAAGCAAATGGTCGAATCCCTCGATCCGGATGTCCGGGAAGTCTATCTTATCAATGCACTCGAGGTCATGGCCCTGTCCTATGCCAGACGAGAGTTACGCACCTGACCTCATTTCATTTTTCTTTATCGCGCCCGAAAACGGATCTCAACATTCGCCAGAACAGGCTGGTACCCAGTGTCAGCACCAGGGCAGAGAAAATCAGCAACACGATCTTGAGAAAAATCGGCAGTGACTCGAAAGGTGGCATCATACGCTCCGTTCCTATGCGGAAGGTCAATCCCATTCCAGGTACCGTAGCCAACGTGGAAGGGACGGAAAGTCTGTTTTCTTGCTCCCTGACTATAAAATAACGCAGGAGTTTCTTGTTGAAACAAGTCATCATCGTTGTGGGGGATCAAGCCAGCAAGTCCACCCTTGAAGCAACCGTACACGCTATGGGTGAAGACGTCAAAATGGCAGTTCTGGATGGCCAGCCCTCGCTCTCTCACCTCCTTGATCGCTCAAGAACAGAAGGCGCGGATCGAATTGCGGTGGTTCCCTTCACCCTTGGGCTCGACGCCGGCTTTCAATCAACCCTGCAGAAGCAACTCGATGCCGGTTCATCTCAGGATTCCAAGACCCAGGTTATCACTTCTCCGCCACTCTGTCCCGACCTGCGCATTGCGGGGATTCTTCAGGACAGGGCCTCTCAGGCTTTTGCAAAGCTGGACGGAACCTCAGGCGTGCCGATATTGAGAATAGGAGGGAAGAGTCAGGTCGCGATGACATATGAGGATTTCTGTGGCCTGCCCGATCAGATCGGGGATGTAGGCACAGAAGTCCCCGGCAGGCAGGGCGGAGCAGTTCGAATTCGTCATCTGCTGAACCGGAACGTGCTACCGGATAAACCAGCAGACGTCGCCTTCCACGCCCGGGACAATGAATTTTCCGCACGTGTCCCACTCGACGTGGTCCGAGAAAAGGGACTGTTTGTATACAATATGAACGGGGAGCCGCTGCCTGAAAGCCAGGGTGGCCCTCTGCGACTTTTGATCCCGGGGATCGACGACCGGTGTTCGAATGTGAAGCACGTCACACACATGGAAATCACCCAGCAGGCAATCAAAAATGACGATCATCAAAAATAAATCGGTCCGCTGTTCAGTCCAGTTGACTCTACTGTGTGGACTACTCTTTCTCGCCTCCACCGAAGTACTCGCTCAGCCCCAGGCGCAACCCGCTGAGGATTTGCCACAGCTCACCAACCAGACCAAAAGCAAATACACGACCGCGGTGAGTCAGAATCAGATCCCTGCGGACCTTCGGCCGCTCTACAACCAGCTCCTTTCGAGGGACGCCGCAGTCCGCGTAAAGGCCGTCCAGGGACTCTCGCTCATCGGCGGGCCCACATCTGCCCTGCTGCTTGCACACGCCATAGACGACAGCCTCGAACTTGACGCGGCTGTCCGCATCGAAGCAGCGATCGGCCTCGGCGAAATAGGCGGAAGACAAGCGCTTCGTGTTCTGGGTATTGCCCTGGATGACAAGGATCCCACCGTGAGGATGCGAGCGGTCCAGTCGCTCCGCTGGGCGGGAACCGTATTCTCCATCCCCTATATCCAGGAAGCACTTCGAAGCGACAGACTGGTAGGCATTCGCCTGGAAGCCGTGAGAATGCTGAGAAAAATCGGATCGCAATTCGCCATTCAGCCGCTCGAGGAAGCGCTCGTCACGGACCGGGAAGCGGGCGTACGAATCGCCGCGGCGGACGCGCTGGGTGAAGTCGGCAAGAAAGAGAAAGACGCAGCAAGGGCCCTTGGCAGCGCATATGCTCAGGAACGCGACACCGGAGTGAGGTTGGAAATCGTCGGATCGCTTGGTCTGATACGGGACCGGGCAGGTCTCCCTTTCCTGGTGACGGCCATGAACGACAGAGACCTCACCGTTAGGTTGAAAGCGACTCAGGTGTACGGCCGCATTCTGGGCCTCCAGTAGAATCCCCGAGCAACTCCATCCAAGTTTCCCCTCCCGCCCTGGAGACGCACCGCAATGGCTGAAGAACCCGATCTCTGGTATCTGATGATCGAGAAGGTGCGGGAAGGTCCTCTCAGCAAGCAGGACATCCAGTATCTTCTCTCTCAGAAACAGGTTGACGGCACCACGATGGCCTGGCGCAAAGGGATGGATACGTGGCATCGGCTGCGTGATCTGGAAGAATTTCGCCCCAATCGTCCCAACGACCCGCCGGAAGACCAGCCTGTCCAGAAGGAAGCGCTCCCCACTGTGGACCCGTCACCCGCGAGACTCGCCTCGTTGGGCCTCCTCCCGAAACTCGCTGCCGTGTTGATCTCGCTCGGTTTGACTGCGGGTGGGATCTACTGGACCGTGCTTCGCGTACCACCTCAACCGGATGCAATCCCCGCGACACATCCTGAAATTCCAGGTCTCTTAGCGCGTCTGGGACAGAACGATTCTGTGGCCGAACAGGCACTCGCCGAACTGGGAAGCCAGTCCGTTCGCCCCCTGATGGAGCTGCTGCAGGAACTGCCTGAAAACCCTCCAGAAACCATCAAGCGTGTACTTGTTGCGATCGGACCAACCGGCATATCCAACCTGAGCAGCTTTCTGAATCCAGAAACAACCGGCGTCCCGGTGCGGATCTACGTCATACAGATCCTTGGCGACATCGGCGGAATGCAGACCATACCTTCCCTGGTTCAGGTACTCGGCGACCCAAGCCAGCTGGTACAAACCGAAGCCGTACAAACACTGGCGGCCCTTGGACCCCAGGCCACACCGAGTCTAATCAATCAACTTCAAAACCCTGTCCAGAACACCCCGCCGGCGGCTCGCCGAAACCTGGTGAAAGCGATACAGCAACACGCCGACCCCTCCATGGCCCCTGCTTTGGAAAGGGCACGGTCCGTCGAGCAGGATACTGAGGTAAAACAGGCGCTGGGAGAAGTGCTGGGGCAACTCGCCGACATCAAATCTCAACTGAGCAACACCAGCAGACCTCCGGGCGTACAGCAGCCGATCACCCCACTCGCCCGAGTGGTTCAGGCCAGCCAGGCGCCACGGTCGCAACCGATTGACGTCCGTGTTCACGCTTCAGCAGAAGCCAAGGCGACCATCACGGACGAGCGCGAAAAAGATCCTCCAAAAGCGGCAAAGGAAGCTGAAAAGGGTGAGGCGCATCGAAACGAACAAACAAAAAGCCCTCGAGGCCTACAAAAATGCCCACGCCCTCAACCCTCTGCCGATGTATTTGCTCATCATCATTGAACTCGAATCCAGTCTGGCCGACTCCACCGAAACCGACTCCCTCGACATCCTCTTACCGCCGTCTCCAGTGACGCTCGAAGAAATCTTCCAGGAATGCGATTCGGACGATCCGGACATGACCCCTTTCAGCGATGCGCCGGCGTTCTGGTTGGGCACATTGACGTCCGACACACCCATCGCCCGCGACGGCAGCCGTTCGCAGTACATCATCGCCGGAACCGAAGATGGACAGGACTTTGTGGCTTCCCTTCCTGCAGGATTCCTGAAAGAAAGAAATCTGAACACCAAGGACATCCTGGAGTGGCAGGGCAGACTTCAGGGATTCAAGATCGTCAATCGAAACGACGCGTCCAAAATTCTGCCAGTGCTGGTTGTCGATGAAGTAGAATAAGACCCGAGCATCCACTATCCCTGCTTCACGAATTCATTCACCCGGATCCAACAGCTTTTTACTGTAGGTAACTGTGGCTCAAACCGTCTTGATCGCCGGTGTCGGTCCCGGCCTAGGTACATCCCTCGCCAGGAAATTTGCAGCAGAAGGATGTCGCGTCGGAATGATCGCCAGATCCGAATCCAGTCTCCAGGCGGCAGCTAGCCAGGTGGAGGGTGATGTCCTCCCGGTGCAGGCCGACATCACCGACCCGGATCAGGTAGCGAGCGCTTTCAAACAGGTGCGGGACAGCTTCGGACCTGTTGACATCCTCATCAATCATGCAAGCTTCGCTGCGTGGAAAGGCCTGCTCGAACTGTCGCCCGAAGAATTCGAACAATCCTGGAGGGTCACCGTCTTCGGCGGGTTTCTCTGTGCAAAGGAGGCTGTATCCGATATGTTGAAAAGCGGTGACGGAGCGATCCTCTTTACCGGGGCCACATCGGGCATTCGCGGAAGGGCGGGCGCGCTTGCGTTCAGCAGCGCCAAATTCGGTGTCCGCGGAATGGCCGACTCGATGGCACGTGAGTACTGGCCGAAAGGCATCCACGTCGCCCACATCATCATCGACGGCATCATCGACACCCCGCAGGTAAGAGCGCAATACAAACCGGATGAAAATGAACCCCTCCTGAATCCGGACGCCATTGCGGAATCCTACTGGAATCTCACCAGACAGAATCGAAGCGCCTGGACCTTTGAACTCGAGGTTCGGCCGCACAACGAAGAATTCATGGCCTGATCCGGGCCGCCGCCGCCCCGCTCTCCACAGAGCGGGGCTATTTTTTTGGTGCCCTTTCCCAATTGCTCCCGCCCTGGGCGTTGGGTATACTATGTTCACCGATTCTCATCTGAACCCAACCCGAAGGAACTGGACTGAACTCATGGCCGAAAAACTACCAAACGGCGGCGACCCAACCTCCGAGGACTTCAGCAAAGGTCCGTTCCTGGGTGAACGAATTCCGGATTTCTCGCTACCAGACCAGCACGGCGGGCAATTTCAATACCGTGCGGCTGACCGAAAGAAGTCCCTGATCCTGTTTCACCGCAGCGCCGCCTGGTGAGGCTTCTGCAAAACCCAGCTCGTGGAGCTGCAAGAAAATCTGAACACATTCCAAAGCAACAACGTCCAAATCTGCGCCATCAGCTACGATCCCGTAGAAGTCCTCCAGACGTTTTCTGAGAAACACGGAATCACCTATCCGCTGCTCTCGGACACCAGGAGTGACATCATCCGGAAATTCGGGATCCTCAACACCCTTGTGCCCGAAGATCACGCCTGGTACGGCGTACCCTTTCCAGGTACATACATTGTTGACGAAAATGGAAAGGTCACGGACACCTCCTTCTACGCAAATCACGGCGTACGCGATTCCATCCCGCGAATGCTCAGCGAGCATCTCCACATCAGCCCGGATGGCCGGGTCGTACAGAAACTGGAGAACGACACGCTCACCGCGACTGCCGAACTATCGGCAGGCAGTGTCCGCCGGGGTCAGATACAAACTTTTACCCTTGAAATCGAAACACGGAACGGCCGGCACCTGCACGCCAAGCCCCTCCCGGAAGGATATCTCCCGACCGAACTCAGTTCCGATCTAATTGAAGACGTGGCATTCGGTGAAGTTGAATATCCTCCGGGCCAACCCTTCCGGCTGGAGGCACTCGGCGAAACACTGCACATATACAAGGAGCACCTGACCCTCAAAGCATCCGTCAAGAATCTTCGGAGAGAACCCTTCACACTCGTCGCGCACCTTCACTATCAGGCTTGTGACGACAGGGAATGCCACCTCCCCGACCATCTCAGATTCGAAATCCCCGTCAGCTATCTCGAAAACGCCTGATACCTGAACCCCTTGATACTGGAGTCCGAAATGTCTCTTCTGCTACGTGCCGGCATCCTTTTTCTGATCATCTACTTGCAGGCCTGTAACCACGCGACTGCAGCCGAAGCCCAACCGGACAGCTCCGTGCAAGACACCTCATTGGTCAAAGCCGCCAGTGACAGCACATCTGCCGAAGAGAAAAAGAAAAAAGAAAAGAAGGCCTTCGATGAAATCGTGGAAGACTTCGAGAAGATCGAAGGCCTGTTCACCTTTTACCGGAAGGATGATGAAGGAAAGGTCTACCTGGAGATCAGGCCGCATCAATTCGAGAAGACGTATCTGTGCGGCGTCACGCGTGAAGCAGGCGATGGATTCTACTTCGACTCGGCGGCGATGACACCCAGCTTTATGACCTACGGATTCCCCTTCATCCTCAAACGGATCGGCCCGCAAGTTCAGTTCCTGCACAAGAATGTCTACATCCGTGCGGACGAAGGAACACCCCTATCGCGTGCCGTCGAAAAAGGCATCACAAACGCCCTGCTTTCCTCCGCAAAGATCATCGAGAGCAAGCCTCATCCAACAAGAAATAGCATTCTTGTCGACGCGAGCGCCCTCTTCGTACAGGATATCACAATGGTCTCGGCCGCCCTGGGCGCACGTAAATTGAAATACGGCTTCGACAGCAAAACCAGCCACTTCGGCCAGGTGAAATCCTTTCCAGCGAATTCAGAAATCGACGTCGTGCTCTACTACAAAAGCGGCGACCCCAAGAATGCGTATACACTCCCGGACCCGCGCAGTTTTCAACACGTGTATCGCTACAGCCTCACCAATCTCCCGAACACGGGCTACAGGTCGCGCCCGGCCGACGACAGGGTGGGTCACTTTTCCACTGTGTTTATGGACTACTCCTCCAAATCCACCGACACCCGGTACACACGGGTCATCAACAGATGGCGTCTGGAGAAAGAGAAACCGAACGCCAGACTATCCAAACCGGTCAAACCCATCACTTTCTGGATCGAAAACACCGTACCTGACGAATACCGAAAGACCATCAAAAAGGGGATACTGGTCTGGAACGATGCCTTCGAGCGCATCGGATTCAAAAACGCGATCGTCGTCAAAGACCAGCCGGACGATCCCTCCTGGGATCCCGAGGATGCCAGATACAGCACCGTCCGATGGTTCATCAACCCGATGGCGATCTATGCCCAGGGTCCAAGTATCGCGAACCCTCTGACCGGGGAAATTTTCAGCGCGAGTGTCCGCGTCAACGCCGAGTTTCCCCTGGCGATGTTCAGGAGATACGAGCGATTCGCCGAACCCGTCGCCACAGCACCCGGCGCACAGATGCCCGCCTATTCGGACAACATCGCATCTTGCGACTACGCGGAAGGGGCGATAGATCAGGCGGCCTTCGGATTGAATCTGCTATCTGCCCGAGGCATTCTCGAACTGGGATCCAAAGAAGCCAGAGACTTTGTAAACGCCTATCTCGCCCACGTCATCGCTCACGAAGTGGGTCATACACTGGGCCTCCGCCACAACTTCAAGGCCAGTACCCTCCATCCGGCGGGGAAACTGCAGGACAAGGCCTATACGGAAGAACGCGGAATGGTTGGATCCGTAATGGACTACACACCGATAAACATCGCCCCGGAAGGGCAGGAACAGGGACACTATATGCCCACCGGACTCGGTCCCTACGACTACTGGGCAATCGAATACGCCTACAAACCGCTCAAGTCTACCGATCCCGAAAAACAAAAGAAAGAACTGGAAGGCATCGTCTCGAAAGCAGCCGACCCCAGAGTCGCGTATCTCACAGATGAAGATTCCCGGGGTGCCCCCACCGGCATCGACCCATCATCCAACAGATGGGATCTGGGCAACGACCCCATTCAGTTCTTCAAAAACCGTGTGGCGTTATCGAGAGAGCTCTGGAGCAAAACCGAAGTGTCCTTCGAGAAAAACGGGGAACGATACCCGAAACTGCGGAGTGTGTTCGAGCGGGGATTACGTGAATACAGTCTGGCAGCGCAAACGCTTACAAAGTATATCGGAGGCATCTACCTCAGAAGAGACCACGTGGGGGATCCCGAAGGACGCCTGCCCTTCGAACCCGTGCCTCCGGCCAAACAGAGAGAAGCATTCGAATTTCTGAAGGAAAATGTCTTCGGGCAAAACGCCTTTGCCTTTTCACCATCGCTCCTCAGGAAACTCGCCCCGGAACGGCTCTGGGGATTCTCCGGGGCCGTCTATTCGATGCGCCGGCTCGACTATCCCGTACATGAGCAGATCTTCGCGATCCAACGAAACCCGTTAAACACCTTCTACCACCCGCTCCTGCTCCAGCGACTTCTGGATCTGGAACTCTGGGAATCCGAGCATCCCTTCGCCTTACCCGAACTCTTCGAGGGCCTGCGCGTCTCCATCTGGTCGGAACTCGAGGCGGGCAGCAACATCAACAGTTTCCGCAGAAATCTTCAGCGAGCGCATCTCGACAAAGTGATCACCCTGGTCGTCAACCCTGCCAAGGGCGCGCCAACCGATGCCTCCGCACTAGCTCGAGCTGACCTGATCGAGATCCGCAACGCCATTGCCAATCGAGACGCAGCCGTGGCGCTCGACCGATCGACAGGCGCACATCTGGACGAAGTTGCTGCCCGAATCGAAGCGGCGCTGGTGGCCGGGATCGAGCGTCAAATGTAGTTTCCCTGCCTCATCGATCCGAGCCATTCTGAATCACGTACTCCAGGTGGGCCACCAGCAAATCGATTCCAGCTCCTCCTTCCCGATCGCCGGGGTAGATCACGTCCGCGAACGCCCGGCTGGGTTCCACGAACTGATCGTGCATTGGCCTCACGGTAGCCTCATACTGTCTGATCACCGATTCGGTATCCCGCCCCCGTTCTCTCTGGTCGCGCACAAGCCGCCGGGAAAGCCGTACGTCCGGGGCGGCTTCCACGAAAATCTTCACATCAAGTTGACCTCTCAAAGCTTCCTCGGCCAGCACCAGAACACCTTCCACAATCACAACGGATCTCGGAACCAGAGTCGCCCCGGGGGGGTCTTTTCTCGTGTGAGTCTCGAAATCGTAAGCGGGCATCTCCACGGAATCACCTGAAGCCAGCGTCTGCAGATGCACAAGCAGCAGGTCTGTCTCCAAGGCCTCCGGGTGATCGAAATTATAACCTCCCCGATCCGTCTCGGAGAGGTGACCCTGATCTCGATAGTAGGCATCGTGCGGGATCGCCACGGCCTGATCACCCAGCCGTTCAAGAAGCCCCTTCCTCAAAGTCGTCTTGCCCGATCCCGTTCCGCCGCCAATACCCACGACATATATTTTTTTGCTCACCTCGCTCTCCTTTCTGCCGCATTCGTCATCACCCTGCACGGACCTGTTTCAATCGACCTGACTCTCCTTGACACCACACAAGACCCGTGCTATCATACTTATCCTCAACAATATAAACAATCAAAACGGAGAAACACCCAATGTCCAGGAGCACCGACATCAGGATCAAAGACATCAAACTCACCTTCGAATCGTTTCCCTACCGAACACCCCTGAAATTTGGCGGTGTCGTCACCACACACTGCACCTTGATGAACATCTCCATCGACGTCGAAAACGGAAATGGCCGCACCGCAGAAGGGTTCGGATCGATGCCCCTGGGGAATGCGTGGTCCTTTCCCTCCAAAACAGTCACATTCGATGAATCGATGGCGGCAATGGTCAAACTGGCGGAAGCGATCGCTGCAAAAACCGCACAGGATCAGGAATCCGGTCATCCGGTGGACATCGCCACACGTCTCGAGCCCCAATTCCTCGACCTCGCCCTGCAAGTGGGTCGCGAACTGGAATTGGCGGAACCCATCCCCAAACTTTGCACGCTCGTAACCGCCAGCCCCGTGGACGCCGCCCTGCACGACGCCTTCGGAAAGGCTGCCGGCATCAACAGCTACGACGGCCTGGGCGCAGACCATATGACCCACAGCCTCGAAACCTATCTCAACAGCGAATTCTCAGGCGAGTTCCTGGACAGGTACACCTCGCGCCTCCCAAAGCCCGAACTGCCCATTTACCATCTTGTCGGCGCGCTGGACCCGCTCACGGACTCGGACATCGCTCAGCGCATCAACGACGGCCTGCCCGAAACCCTGCCGGAATGGATCGAAGCGGATGGCCTCACACATTTGAAAATCAAACTGAACGGCGATGATCTGGACTGGGATGTGAACAGAGTCTGTTCCATTCAGCAAGTCACTGCGGAAACCCAGGCAAAGCGCAATGTCGACACCTGGAGCTACTCCCTGGACTTCAACGAACAGTGCCAGAACGTGGAGTACCTGCTCGACTTTCTCGCCCAGATCCAGGAAAAGAGTCCGGATGCATTTAAACGCGCCGCGTATGTCGAACAACCCACAGCGCGAGACCTGAAGGCCAACCCGGAGAACAAAATGCACCGGGCAGCCAAAATACGGCCTGTGGTCATCGACGAATCCCTGGAGGACTTCGAAAGCCTCCTGATGTCCAGAGACCTGGGTTACTCGGGTGTCGCCCTCAAAGCCTGCAAGGGCCAGTCCCAGGCCCTGCTGATGGGCGCAGCCGCTCAAAAATACGGGATGTTCCTGTGTGTTCAGGACCTCACCTGCCCCGGCGCCTCCTTCCTCCACTCGGCGGGACTGGCCGCCCGGGTACCCTCTGTAACCGCCATCGAGGGCAACGCACGCCAATTCTGCCCAAATGCCAACGCGGATTGGCAGGACCGATTCCCTGGCATATTCAACATCACGACCGGCACGGTCAGCACGGGCAGCCTGACCGCACCGGGACTCGGCCATTGATCGACAGATAATTACCTGGAAACGCACACCAAGGAGTCCGGTGATGAAAATAAAGCAGATCGTGTTCCCGTCAAAAATGAAAGCAGAAATCGTCGAAACCGAAATCCCGGACACGCCCGGACCGGAAGAACTCCTGGTAGAAAACATCTACAGCCTCATCAGCCCGGGCACCGAACTGGCAATGTTCACCGAGAGCCACGCCGGGTTTCCCGTACCCGATTTCAAATACGCCAAGTTCCCCTTCTATCCGGGATACGCCTCGGTCGGCCGAGTCCTCGTTACAGGAAAAGACATCGATCACCTCAAGGAAGGTGACCTCGTCTACACTGCAGGAAAACACGCCTCGCACACAATGGCCTCCAGCAAGCGAACAGCGATCAAGATTCCCGAGGAAGTCTCGATCGAACACGCACCCTTTGCGGTGATGGCCCAGATATCCCTCACCTCGATCCGCCTGTCGAACGTGCGTCTCGGTCAAACCGTAGCGGTATTCGGCCAGGGGATGATCGGGAATTTCGCCGCACAACTGATGAACGCCGCGGGGGCCCGCCAGGTCATCTGTATCGACACCGAAGAGAAGCGCCTTTCCTTCTCTACAATGTGCGACCTCCACGATCACATCAACCCGACCATCGATGACATATCGACACGTCTTGAGGAAATCACCGGCCGGACCGGCTGCCACATCGTCGTAGAAGCCACCGGCGATCCCCAGGTCGCCCCGACCGCCGCGAAGATCGCCTCTCGAAACGGCAAAGTCATCCTCCTCGGCAGCCCCAGGGGGAGTGCGGAAATCAGCCTGTACTTTGATGTACACCGTCCGGGCGTCTCGATCATTGGCGCCCACGGCAGCAGACAGTCCGAAGTCGCACACTATGACGACCCCAATCCCCACGAACTGATGCTCGACTTCATCGCGCAGGGTCGGCTGCAAATCGCTCCACTGCACACCCACACCCTTCCGGCTTCAGACGCGCAGCTCGCCTACGAAGGTCTCGTCAATGAAAAGGGCACCTTCCTGGGCGTAATCCTGGATCTGTCACAATGGGACTGAGCCCCACTCGCGTAGACCAACGCTGCGAACATCCGTTCACCGTCTGAACATTCCTTCTTATGCGAATAGCACACGCCGATCTCGAAATTCACCGACAGCCGTTTGCACAGCCCTTTGCGTTCAAAGGGTCTTCCTATCGGGAGAAATGGATCCTGGTGGTAAAACTCCGAGACGCCAGCGGAGTCGAATCCATTGGAATCGGCGGAACTGCGGTACTCTGGTCGGATCCCTCCGTCTTCTCGTCCCACACGGATGTCGGCGGCAACCTCCTCTCGGCAACGGTCCTTGAATTCGCGATTCAGGAAACCCTTGACCAGGACTTCATCGACCCGTTTCACCTCCAGAATGAGCTACTCGAACCTGTTCACCGATACGCCCAACGCGTCACCGCAAACGACAACCTGCGACGCTCCTTCACGCTGATCTCGATGGTCGCGCTGGACAACGCCGCCTGGATGCTCCACGCAAAATTGAAAGGCATTCACAACTTCGACGACCTGATCCCGCACGGATATCGCACGGCGCTCTCTGCCAGGCAGAGCCGGATCGCCCTGGCACCCGCCGTGGGATACACCCTCAAAACCGATCGACTCAGGAAAATACTCGACCGTGGCATCTACATCTTGAAAATCAAAATCGGCCAACCCGGAACCCAGAAAGAAATGGTCGAGAAAGACCTGGAGCGCCTCCGTCACATCCACGAACTCGCCCGAACGTATCAAACATCCGGCACAGAATCCGGAAACGTCCTCTACTACCTGGACGCCAACGCGCGATATGAAAAGAAGGAACACGTGGAAGCCCTGCTCGAGGGTTGCTGCTCTTTCCAGGACCGGATTCTGCTCCTGGAGGAACCCTTCACGGATGCCCGGGACAAGGAAGTCAGCGACCTCCCGGTCAAAGTCGCCGCAGACGAAAGCCTGCAACAGGTCGAAGATCTCATCACCCGAAAGCAGCAGGGATACGGGGCAATGGTCATCAAACCCGCCGGAAAAACCCTCACCCTCGCCTTCCAAATGGCGAAGGCGTCCGCCGAAGCGAAAACCCCCTGCTTTGTTGCCGACAACGCCTGTGTACCCTTCCTCCTGGAGTGGAACAAAAACGTCAGCGCACGTCTGCCTGCGTTCCCCGGATTGAAAGGCGGACTCATAGAATCCAACGGTCCTGAAAACTACGGCAACTGGACTGAACTCCTGAACGAATTTCCCATACCCAACGCCCCCTGGCTGAAACCGCAGGACGGATCTTTCATCCTCGATGAAGAATACTACAGAAACAGCGGAGGCATCTTCGAGGAACCGGCGTCCTACACGCGCCTGTTTACCTGAAAGGAACAGTGATGTCCATAGAAACCGAAGAAGAACTGAAAGGTCTCCTGCAGGCCGGAAAAGTCGTCAGAAAAGCGATCGAAACAATGAAGGCTCACGTCGAGCCAGGCATCACCACCGGGGAACTCGATCAGGTGGGAGCGAATGTCTTCGCCGAATTCGGCGCGCGTTCTGCACCAACCCTCGCATATGGATTTCCGGGAACCACCCTCATTAGTATCAACGATGAAGTCGTACACGGAATACCTGGCAACAGAGTCCTCCGTCCGGGCGATCTGGTAACCATCGACGTCACCGTCGAACTCAACGGCTTCATTGCGGACGCCGCAGAATCCGTGGTCGTTCCTCCGGCCTCAACGCTCCACCTGAAACTCTGCGAGTGCACCAGAACATCTTTCGAGAAAGCCATCCGATCCGCCAGGGCGGGCAGACCCATCAACGCCATTGGAAAAGCGGTTGAAAAAGAAGTCCGATCTCGTGGATTCTCCGTCATCCCCGCTCTGAGTGGTCACGGCATCGGCAGAGTCATTCACGAAGCCCCTTTGGTCCCCAATTACGAAGAACCCTCACTCTACCAACCGCTCACCGAGGGACTCGTCATCACAATAGAACCCATCATCACCTCCGGCTCCGGCCGCATCTATGACGACAAAGACGGCTGGACCGTAAAAACACGTGACCGGGCACCTGCCGCGCATTACGAACACACCATCGTCATCACCAAAGACCGGCCAATTCTCCTGACTGCAGCTTAAGCCTGGCGATCCTCAAATTACCCACCACGACAACGGGAGTCCCAAATGCAATCCCCTCACCAGGTCTCAAAACCCGCCTTCCGTCCTTCCGTAATGGGCAGAAACGGAATGGTCACCTCAGGTCATCCTCTGGCCTCGCAGGCCGGCATCCAGACACTGATGGCCGGCGGAAACGCCATTGACGCGGCCATCGCCACGGCGGCCGCCCTGGGTGTGGTCGAGCCGCACGCCTCGGGTGTCGGTGGCGACGGGTTTCTGCTCCTCTACCTGGCCGAATTGGAATCGGTCGAAGCAGTCAACGCCACCGGTGCGGCGCCCCAGGCGGCCACACGAGATATCTATCTCCAAAACGGCGGCATCCCGATGAAAGGGATTCGGTCAACCTCGATTCCGGGACTCGTGGACGGCTGGCTGATCTCCCACGAAAAACACGGAAAGCTGCCGCTCAGCAAGGTATTCGATCCCGCAATCGGCCTGTGTGAAAACGGATTTCCGGTGAGCCATCAACTCTCGAAAGGGCTCAGAGGCGAACACGAAAGATTCGCAGCCGATCCCTTCACGCGAGCGATCTTCACCAAAGACGGCTCGGCGCTCGGCCGCGGGGATATCCTCTTCCAGAAAGACCTCGGGACGACACTCGGCAAAATCGCAACCGATGGTCGGGCAACCTTCTACGAAGGGGAAATCGCCGAAGAGATCATTGCCTTCAGCAAATCGCGTGACGGCCTGCTCTCCCGCGAAGACCTTGCGAATCATCACGCGCACTGGACAGACCCGATCAGCACCACCTACAAGGGTCACGAAGTATTCGAAACGCCGCCCAACTCCAGCGGACACATCCTCCTGCAGGAACTCAACATCGTCGAACTTTACAACCTCCAGGAAATGGGCTATCTCACGGCCGACGCCATTCACCTGATGGTGGAAGCCAAGAAACTCGCCTTCGCGGACCGTGAAAACTTTATGGCGGATCCCAATTGGATCGACGTCCCCATTCAGGGACTCCTCTCAAAAGAATACGCCCGCGAACAAGCCAACAGAATCGATCTCACCCGGGCAGCCACGGACGTCCCTGCAGGCGCCCCCGAATCGCACCAGGACACCACGTGCTTCTGTGTCGCCGACCGTTGGGGAAACGCCGCCTGTATGCTGCAAAGCATTCAGTCCGGATTCGGATCCAGCCTCATAGCCGGAGACACAGGGATCCTGCTGAACAACCGGATGACCTACTGGCACCTGGAGGAAGGCCACCCGAACTGCCTGATGCCCGGCAAGCGGGTCCGCCACACGATGAACCCCGTCATCGTAACAAAGGACAAGAAACCCGTACTCATCTGCGGCACGCCCGGGGCGGACACCCAGGTGCAGACCAACCTTCAGCTGGTCACCCACGTGCTCGACTTCGGACTCACACCTCAGGAAGCGGTGGAAGCGCCTCGCTGGCGCTCGCTCCAGAACCCGATGGAATCAACCGTACCCCATACCTGCGAGGATGCGCTCCAACTGGAAGGCAGATTCGGCCAGGACGTTCGGGAGGGGCTGTCAGGAAAGGGTCACGCGCTTGAAATACTCGGCGACTGGGGCGGTCCTGGAAGCGCCCAGGCGATCACCATAAACAGTGAAACCAACGCGTTGATGGGCGGATCGGATCCGCGGCGCGATGGATACGCGGTCGGCTGGTAGCCATTACGGAGGGTTCGAATTGCCCACACTCGGTGTGAACGTCGTGATCCTGCAGGACGAAAAGATCCTGGTGACAAAACGTGAGGACATCGAAGTCTGGTGCCTTCCGGGAGGCGGTGTCGATCCAGGTGAATCGTTAGCGCAGGCGGCCGTGCGCGAGGCGAGAGAGGAAACCGGGCTCGAGGTCGAATTGGAAAGGTTGGTGGGGATCTACTCGCGTCCGAGGTGGCGGGAAGGCGGCGACCACGACATCGTCTTTACCGGATTCCCGGTGGGCGGCCACCTGAAACCGCAGCCCGAGGAAGTCATCGAAATCGCCTGGGTGTCTCCGCAGAATCTTCCGGAGCCATTCTTCTGGTGGGATCGTCAGCGAATCGCAGATGCGATAAACGGAACGGGAGGTGTCGCGTGGTTGCAGGACGGCGTGTGGCCGCTCGCACAGAAGTCCACCCCGAAAGATCTGTACAAGATGCGAGACGAATCGGCTCTGCCGAGACAGGAGATCTACCTGAAGTATCTCGCTGAACCAGGTCCCCTGGGCGAACGCCTCGAAGTCGGAACCAAAGGGAAGGAATCCAATGACGAACAGAGGTGATTACAACGCAGATGGATACGCCATCTCCTCGCAGCCAATCTTGCCGACAGAACTCGTCCACCGTGCGAATGAAGGAATGGACGCACTGATCGCCGGGGAATACAAAACAGGAAATCCCCCGGAGTCCTCGTACTGGTCCCCGGGGGATGACCCGCAAAAGCTGATCAAAATCGAAATGCCGCAGATCGCCAACCTCGCCATCCACGAACTGGTCGGACATCCCGAACTCGGAAAATGGGTCGCCGAGGTCACCGGTGCGCGCAAGGTCCAGGTCTGGTGGGTCCAGCTGCTGCACAAGCCCGCGGTGCTCGCTGCGGCAGACACCGGCGTCAGCGTTGGCTGGCACCAGGACAAACAGTATTGGAAAATCTGGGAGGAAGGCAGTGAACTCTTTACGGCGTGGGTCGCGATCTCAGACGTCACAGCGGAGGCCGGACCGATGTGGTTTGTCCGGGGATCGCACAAGTGGGGACTGTTGAATCAGGGGAATTTCTACGGAGAAGACCTGGAACTTCAAAAAGGTGAAATCTCGCTACCGACAGGGGAAAGCTGGGAGGACGTGGAAGCCACGATGCCCGCGGGGGCCGCCAGCCTGCACCACAACCTCGTCTTCCACGGGAGCCCGCCAAATCGGTCAGGTAAACCCAGACGAAGCTTCGCGATTCATATGTGCTCGGGTAACGCCAGACCTGTGGACAACACGCGTGAAGGGCTCGCGCGGCACCTCGACAACAAGGACTATTGCCCGATCGTCTTTGGTGAGTAACCCTCCCGCTCCCGCCGTAGCCTAAGCGGACGCCTCGAGAATCTTCAGATACGCCTTCACTGTATTCCCAAGTCCCATCTCCAAAGCCTCACCGATCAGCGCGTGGCCGATCGACACCTCCAGAATCCCCGAAATCGTACAGAACTTTCCGAGATTCTCGAGATTCAAATCGTGTCCCGCGTTCACCCCGAGGCCGGCTTCCTGAGCCACTCTGGCGGCTGTGGCGAATACCTCGAACACCTTCTCGAAATCCTCATCTTCCCTGTGGGCGTCAGCGTAGGGTTCGGTATAGATCTCGATCCGATCGGCCCCGACCATTGCCGCTCTTGGAATCTCGTCCGAATCGTGATCCATAAACAGGCTCACCCTCGAGCCGAGTCCCTTCAACTCCTCGATCACCGGAATTAGGCGATCCCCGTCTGCCGCCAGGTCCCAGCCGTGATCCGAAGTAAACGCCTCGGGCGAATCCGGCACCAGCGTACACTGATCCGGCTTCACTTTCCTGCAGATATCCAGATACCCCTTCTCGAACGGATTCCCCTCGATATTGAACTCCACACCAGCCACGACGTCTATCAGCTCATCGACATCGGAAGGGCGAATGTGACGCTCGTCGGGTCGGGGATGAACGGTAATTCCGTAAGCACCCGCATCGATACAAATTTGGGCCGCTCGTGTCACACTCGGAATCCCAATCGTCCGTGTATTTCGCAAAAGCGCCACCTTGTTCACATTTACGCTGAGCCTCGTCATTTTCGAATTTCCTCGCTTCAGAATTGGTCCCTGGACTGGGGCCCTCGGGTGCCTGTTTTCAATTGACTTTTGGCCAACCCCCGCCTATACATCTACCTCAGAATATACCAGATTCCCGGACGATCCTGCAATCAACCTCTGTGATCAGGAGACCCTATGACTCCCGAAGAAAGATTCCAGTTCGACCTCGAAGGATATATCGTCATAAAAGACGTGCTGACAGAAGCGGAACTTTCGGAAATGAACAGCCAGGCGGAAATCGCGTTCCCCCTGGGCGATCACGATCCGGGCAACCGGCGTGACAGCCCGGTCTCGCAATGGGGTCCGCTATTTCAGGCCCTCATCGATCATCCCGCAATCACACCTTACCTCGACGAACTCCTTGGACCGAAATTCCGGATCGATCACGACTACTGCATCTTTATGCGAAAGGGTGGCGCAGGTGGCAATCTCCACGGCGGAGATACCGACCGCTCGCCCGATCACTGGTACAGATACCGTGACGGCGTGATGCGAAACGGGCTCTCCGTGGTCACCTTTTTCCTCTCCGACGCAGGTCCCGGAGACGGCGGCTTCACCTGTATCCCCGGGAGCCACAAATCCAACCTCGTCACCAGTCTCCCGAGCGATGTCCGCACATTCCAGCGTGACACACACTACGTTGTCCAGCCGGAGGCGAACGCTGGAGACGCCCTCATCTTTACCGAGGCGCTCATCCACGGCACACGCCCCTGGACGGCAGACCACGAACGTCGGACACTCCTATACAAATACTCCCCGGGGCATTCCTCGTGGTCTCAGTCCTATTACAATCCGGACAACTACGAAAATCCGACCGAACAGCAGCGGCGAATTCTTGCGCCACCCTCTGTTGGCCGCCGTCCCGACAGCCTGGAATCCGCCGATTGATTCAGGACGACTCCGACCAGATACTGCCCACGGCGTCCAGTTTCTCGTCACTCAAATAGCCGTAGCGATTGATCCACGCGCCGTCTGCCGGACTGTCCGCCACAAGCCTGAATCTGCGCTCGAAATCCTCCTGCGGTCCATATCCGTGAACAAGGGGTGTCACCTCCATCTTCCCGCCTGAATCCGCCACCGCCTGGGCGATCTTCCTGGCTTGCGGTGCGTTCGGGATCGGATGCGGTTCATCAGGTTCAGGATAACCGTAGTCGGAGATCGATTCTGCCGTTGCCTCATCCGCAAGATCGAACAGATTGCACAGTGTTCGCACCACGAGCTTCTCGTCCAGACCAGGATTGCTCGCCAGCAGCCGCGTCCCCCAGAACTCCACCATTGCCGACCAGTGCATCGTATAGAGCTTCGGAGACACCGCGTCGCAGAACTCCGACGCCAGCGAAAAGTCGAGCCCCGTAAAAATCGTCAGCGGTGGCATAAACGCGTTTGCGGAAAGCTCCTTGTCCGGCCCGGCGAATTCAGTCAGGGACGCTCGCCAGTCACGCAGGAGATCCAGAGACAGGGCGGTCTTCAGGCTCAGCCAATCCATCACCCTGGGGTGTCTCCTTAGTAGCGCCATCAGCGAATAGACACCGCGCCCGGCGCTCGCCCAATCCTCCAGATCGCTGTTCGTCAATCCTCCGTGCAGATAGGTGTAGAAATCGTTCACAGCTTCCCGGATCGCTTGAAACTCGAATCCATTTCTCGTCGCCCAGTCCGCCACGTGCGGTCCAAAGTCCAGAAACGCCTCGTCCAGTTTGTAACAGGGATACTCCGGCCAGTCCGGTCGAATGCCTGTCACATTCGGATACGCCTCGAAGAGATCGCGCAAATAGGCACGGTTATAGGCTCGAATCGCGTCACTAGCCAGACTGCCTGTTTGCACCATTCGATCCGGCACGCCTCCGTTGGGCAAAAGTGGCTTGTCCGCTTCTCTCAATCCAGACGGTGTCGCCGCATCGGTCTGAAAGTAGACCTTCAAACCGCGATCCAGCGAAGCATTAATGAATTCACCGATAATCGCGCCGTGTTCCGCCGTCAATTCATTCGGCTGTCTGGGTTTATAGGGCGTGTCGGCGTAATACGATTCGTTGGGATGATAGCTGGGCGCGCCGCTCACCCAGAGCGACGTCTTTCCCCAAAGCGGCCGATCGAACACCCGTGGACTTGCACCGGCGTCTGTAGGCGGCTGCCAGCTCCCTTCTCCCTCCTTCGACGGCGCGGTCACCGTGGGGTTTACCGCAACTGCGTTGGCACCAGCGCGATCCACCACAGAATGAAGCACCCCCTCGACACCTTCATTGAGAATGAAATCTGCCATCACCGTAATACCGAGGAACCGCCCGGAGCCGTTCGATTTGTCCATTGTCAGCCTCACCCTCTTGAGATACCTTCGTAAGCGAATTGAAAAGTCAGTAGATAGTATCCCGGCCGGAATCTGAAGTCAAGCAGAACCCCGGGTGTTTCCGAGAGATCGGGAAACAAGCGTCATCTGATTTGAGATATTTACGCAGCGACCAACCCCGATCGTTCGAACCCCGTCGAGAACAAAGGATCACAAGGCAGTTAGAAGTGTCTCACGATTCACCTGTATCACACAGACACAAACCCCGACCGTTCGGAGCCCCGTCGAGAACAAAGGATCACAAGGCAGTTAGAAGTGTCTCACGATTCACCTGTATCACACAGACACAAACCCCGACCGTTCGAGCCCCGTCGAGAACAAAGGATCACAAAAGCAAATGCCCACTCAAGACCCCAGGACCTTTCTCTCAAGCGACCAGACCCACGGTCTCGGTGATCTCACGATTCTCCACCCACAGGGAACCTTCGGAATCACTCCGGCGAGTCTCATTTCGATCGAAGCCCTTGGTGTCCACCAGGCACACCTGAAGGGAATCGGTCTCGACTGGGGCGCCGGCACCGGGTGTCTGGCCATCCTCGCGTCCAGGATTCCAAAAGTGGATCAGGTGATCGGATTGGACATCTCGGAAAGGGATATCGAGATCGCCCGGGAGAACGCCCTCCTGAACGGTGCGTCTGATAAAGTTTCCTTCATCAGATCCGATTCCTACACGCCCTTCTCTCCTGATGATTCAGCACGACTGGGCGAACTCGAAGGAAAAGTAAGTTTCATCGTTTCCAATCCGCCTTCCAGCGAGAACGACGACGGGTTCGGATATCGCCGCGAAGTCCTACGGGGCGCCAGGGACTTTCTGACTCCCGGCGGGATCGTGCTCTTGAACATCTCGTATCAATACGGTGTCCCGAGGATTCAACAGTTGGCGGAAGATCAGCCCGAATTCGTCCACAACGGTGTAATCGCCACCACCGATTGGGTGCCGTTCGACCTGAGTCGCCGAATGCTTCTCGACTGTCTCGAAAGATACGTGGAAGAAGAGAACGGTGGAGGCTTCGGTTACGAATTCGCACATCCCGGCGAACCCGATCAGCCGATGAACACAAGCGAAGCGCTGTCACATTATCAAGAATCGGGAGAGAGCCCGCTCTCACGGTGGCAGACTCATCTGTTCGAGCTCATCTCCCGGGAGTAGCGGAAAACCGAAACCGCTTGTGGACGTCTTGTTTGCGCGTCATATTCACTGAACAGGCAAGGATTAATTCCTCCGAAAAGAGAACACGAAGCAACAAACAGATTATCCACCTTGACCAAATCACCAGAAGCCGGACCTGAACACCGGACGGGAGGGGAGAATGGATCACACGGACCACAATGAGCAATACCTGCAAAAGATGAGCAATCCTGAAAAGGGAGAGCACGCACGGTCGCTCCTGGACCTTATCGACCTCGGCACCTTCGATCTGGAACTCGCGAGCTGGTTTGTCTCTCACGTCTCCCGCGGATCGAGTTACATCTTCGGCTCCGGTCCGGGCGGAATCGGCAAGACAACAACAATGCGATCGATGCTCAGCTTCGTCCCAGCGAATCTGCGATTCGTCACCGCACTGCCGGGCAAGATCAACGAAATCGATTCCAGCCCACACTGCGTGATCTCGAACGAACTCAGCGACCATCCTCCTGAAACGTATCTCTGGGACCAGGACGTCCGCGACTACTTCGCGATGTCAGAAAAGGGCCATTTGATGGTCGGCAACGTCCACGCCGACGACATCACAGAGGTCCACGAACAAATGGTCGTCACGAACAAGGTTACCGAATCTCAGTTCCGTCGTCTTGGGATCTTCTGTTTCATCTGCCTGGAAGGCGGAAACCCCGAGGGTGGCAGAATCAAAGACACCACCACACGCAGGGTGATCAACAAAGTCTTCTACTCAGACGGATCCACCGATCACCAGAGCGTCTACTCCCCCGAAACCGGCCTTCTCCCGGGCGCTCCCCGGAACGTGGACCTCGAAGAAAAGTGCAGGTCATTTCTCGAGGAGGCCCTGACCTCACCCGAGCGCACGCTTGAAAGTGTTCGCCGCCGATTTCTCAACAGTTCACTTGTGTAGTTCTGGCCGCTTGATCCTGATTGTCCTCGCGCAAATAGAGAGCCGCAATGTTTGAGATCCTCCTGTTCTTACTTGTCCTCGGGATTCTGGTGACGGTCGGTCTCTGGGCAAAGAAGACCTTCGGCTGCTGCTGTCACGAGTGCGGCTCACGAATGACCGCCTGGAGGAAACTGGACCGGGAACAGCAGAGCGAAATTCTGAGTTACTTCCGCAGTTTCGAAGACCGATTGCCGGACACCAACAGGATCCTGGTCTGCGGCAATTGCCACACGCTCTACGACGACTTCTCTGGAGAAAGCCAGTCCCTGGACGGAGATGAGCGGTCGATCTGCAAAATCTGCAATTCTCCGGGCGTGTGGTATATGGGACCACTGGTAAACTCAGGCGAACTCCCCGGATTCCAGAAAGAGAACCGACTGTTTGTTGATCGTGTCGAATGCCTGCGTTGCGAGAGGAATCCTTCTGGAGATCACGATTGTGTCACGTGCAATACGCAGGTGAAAGTCTTCGGCTGCAGACATTGTTTCACGGTGTATTCGTGGATGTCGGTTCACGAAGGCAGCTTCCAATTTCTTGTTCCACTGTCGGATAAAGCCGTGCTTAAGAAATCGATAGACGTAAACTGGGGTATCCAGGAAATCTGAATCCGTTTGGCGGGAAACTTATGTGGGACCAGCGCTGGCATCCGTTACGTGAAGAGTGGGTCATTGTGGCCGCTCACCGGCAGAACCGGCCGTGGAGTGGCGAAACGGTCGATCAGATCGAAGAGCCGCTGCCCGACTATGACCCTCAGTGCTATCTGTGTCCTGGGAATCGCAGAGTAGGAGAGGCGCAGAACCCGGACTACACGACCACCCACGTGTTCGACAACGATCACCCTTGCGTCGGTCCCGACGCTCCCGGGGACCTCCCAACCCCGCCACCACCCTACCGTAACCGACCCGCCCGGGGGATCGCACGGGTCGTTTGTTACAGCCCGAAGCACAACCTTGCGCTCGCCGAACTTCCCGTTCAGGATATCGACGGGCTCTTGTCCGTCTGGCAGGAACAGACGCGAGAACTCGGCAGCCGGCCCGAGATCGACCACGTCCTCATATTCGAAAACAAGGGCGAAGTCGTCGGCGTCTCCAATCCCCACCCGCACGGGCAGATCTACGCGACCAACTTCGTCTTCAAAACGATCGAAACTGAAGCCGAGGTCAGCCGACGCCACTTTGACGAGACGGGCAAGGTCCTCTTCCAGGAAATCCTCCAGGCGGAGATCTCGGACGGTCAGAGAATCATTTACGAAAATGATTCGGCAATCGCGTTCATCCCCTACTTCGGTCGCTACGCCTACGAAGTCTTCGTGGCCCCCAGGGAAACACACCCGTCTATCGATCACCTCTCGGACAGGGAACGCCTGGATCTTGCCGAGGTGCTGAAAAACGTGACCGTCAGATTCGACAACCTCTGGGAAACGCCCTTTCCGTACGTAATGCCGCTCCACCAGGCGCCGACAGACGGGCGGGACCACAGTCCGTTTCACTTTCACATCGAATTCCACCCGCCGCTTCGAAAACCGGATCTGATCAAATACCTGGCCGGTCCTGAAATCGGCGGTGGAAATTTTCTAAGCGACACCCTGCCCGAAGAAAAGGCGGCGGAACTCCGCAACCTCTCCCCTGTCCACTACAAAGCACAGAGAGACGAGAATGGCTGACAACACCCTGCTCGATTATCCAGACACACAGGCCTTCCTGGAATCACTCAGGAAACTCCCAGAAGCGGCTCACCCCGCGCTCCAGACCCTGTTCGAACACGGCGAATCCCTCACAATTGCAAGAGCCCCAGGGCGATTGGACGTAATGGGTGGAATCGCTGACTACTCAGGCGCCCTCGTCCTCCAGCTCCCGATCGCCGAGGCCACCTTTGCAGCAGTCCAGCTCACCGAATCCCCTGAGATCACGGTCGTCAGCACAGGCGAACTCGCTGGCAGATCCCGCGCCGCCACCTTCTCGATCCACGACCTCGGACTCAACGGAGATCCGCTCGGCTACCCGGAAGCCGCCGCGTACTTTTCGGATAATGAAGCCACACGTTGGGCCGCCTACGTCGCGGGCGCCTTCGTGGTCCTCGCCCGGGAGAAAGCGGCGCGGTTCACTCAAGGCGCAAAAATCCTGATCGACTCCGCGGTTCCCGAAGGCAAAGGCGTAAGCTCCTCTGCCGCGCTCGAAGTCGCAAGTATGAACGCAATCGCCTCGGCCTTTAACGTCGAGCTCTCGGCAAAAGAACTCGCACTGCTCTCCCAGAAGGTAGAGAACCTCGTCGTCGGAGCGCCCTGCGGGGTAATGGACCAGATGTCCAGTGTCTTTGGGGAAGCGGACAATCTGATGGCCCTCCTGTGTCAACCGGCAGAGCTCCAGGGAAGCGTTGCTCTCCCGGAAGAACTGTCCGTCTGGGGATTGGACTCCGGAATCCGCCACGCTGTATCTGGAGCCGACTACGGCTCTGTTCGTGTGGGAGCGTTTATAGGCTATCGGATCATCGCGGACGCCGCAGGGCTTCCCGCAAGAAAGCAATCCGGCAGAATTTCGATCGATGATTCCACCTGGAACGGGTATCTCGCAAACGTGACCCCTTCGGTCTACGAAAGCCGGTTCGCGAACATCCTCCCGGAGCGAATCTCTGGCAGCGAATTCCTCCGGAGATTTCAAGGGACCACAGACCCGGTCACCTCGGTCGATCCGGACACCGAATACGAAGTGGGCGCTCCTGCCCAACACCCTGTCTACGAGCACGCGCGTGTCAAAACCTTTGCCGCGCTCCTGGGGTCTACCAATGAGGAACGCGCCGAACTCCTGGGTGAACTGATGTACCAGTCGCACGCGAGCTACTCCTTGTGCGGTCTGGGTTCGGACGGAACCGATCGCCTTGTAGAGCTTGTCCGAGAGGCCGGTCCGGGGGAAGGCCTGTTCGGCGCGAAAATCACGGGTGGTGGCAGCGGAGGCACCGTGGCCCTGCTGGGACGGGCTGACGCGCGGGAAGCGGTCGAGGCGATCGCCTCCAGATACGCGAATGAAACGGATCACAACCCCTATATCTTCACTGGCTCTTCAATGGGTGCGCGCACCTGTGGTACAGCCGAAATCGACCTTCGCTAGCAGAATCCTTCGCTTCAAATATCCGTGAAACCGATCGGGCTGCGAAATTTTTTGGTGAGACAGAATTGAGTTTGATTGCAATTTTCCCTGGGCTGGGACAATTTATCTATACTGAATGAAATTGTCTAATTATTTTAATATCAATTATTTAAGTTTTTATCACATAGCTATTGTCAGATTTATCAGATTATATTACTTAGTATTTAATGATACACTTGCGCGCCCAGCGGACAAAACGATATCCGGGACCTCGCCGCTCGAGTGGATCGAAGGACACCCGGAGAATTCGCTATTTTCCGGAACAAAAACTTCAGGAAGAACGCCACACACTGTCTACGCATATCGATGTGACAATTGTGGTCGACTCGAATTCTACACCATCGATCCGTAACCGGAGGAGTCAGGGAATTGAGCCAGAATGCGCATAGCGCAGCTAACAGGGAAGGGTATAACCACAAATCCTACGAAGCGTGGTCGCGTGGTTACGGCACACCGGAGGAAGCGGCTCAAGGCATCGTGAAAGATCCGGAGTACATCATCCGGGACTACCGCGATCACCTGAGTGACCTGGATGGCAAGAGGATCGTCAACCTCCTGGGCTCACACGGCCGAAGGGCCGTCGCCCTCTCGCGCCTCGGTGCAAAGGTAACCGTAGTCGACATCTCCTCAGAGAACAGGCGATACGCCCTGGAAGTGGCCGAAGCAGCTGGCGTGGGAATCGACTACATCGTCTCCGATCTCCTCGAATGGGACACCTCTGGCCATCTGGATTACTTTGATCACATCCTGATGGAATACGGGATCCTCCACTACTTTCTCGATCTCGAACCGCTCGCCAGGCTGATACACAGCATCCTCAGCCCGGGCGGCACAATGATCCTCCACGAATTCCATCCCATCATCAAAAAATGTCGCCCCGGAATATCTGGTGGCGACCTGCTCATCGACGGCAGCTACTTCTCTGAAGAAATCTTCGAGTATTATCCGCCCTATCACGGTGAATTCTCACCCGAAGAAATCGCCAGCTTCCCCAACTGTCGCTACAAATATTGGCAACTCGGCGAGGTCATTACCGCAGTCGCAACCGCCGGGCTCGTCATACAATCCCTGGTCGAGCATCCGCACAGCCAGTATTCCTCTCTGCCCGGCACTTATGCACTCGTATGCAAGAAGCCGGTTGCCTGACCGATGTTCAACTCGATAAGGTCGAGCACCCACCTGCACCTCCGCATCTTCGAGCGAAGTCGAGAAGTCGGACTTCACAACAGGTAATCATCCTGTAGCGCTCGCAAAGATCACGAGAAACCTGAGAGTGATCATCCTCTCAGAGAGCGGGGACCGTTCGCAGTATCGAGGGTGCCTGTCCGCCGAAGCTTTAGCGGAGGTGAACTGAAGGGTGGGGCATCCAATCAAAACCCATTCCGGTCCTGGAAACACGACGCCTTCCACACAAACTCCATCCGATCTCCCTGGGGGTCCGGGGCCGTTCGCGGTGCCGTAGGAGGGGTTGGGGTGACGGGAAGGGGCGGCTGGAAAGCCGCTGAAGGGGTGTGCGGAGGCTCTGCGGGCAAAGGGGGGGAAGAGTTTCGAACTTGCGTTGAAGCAGGATTCGACCACCTTCGATCAGTGTTCCAGCAAGCCGGCCCCGGCGTTTGAGGGGTGGCATTTTTGCCCACTTTTTTTGCCCAGAAAAAAGTGGGTTGGCGACCAAGGGGTCGCCGAAACGAGGGAGGGTGGAAGATTTTATTACTGCAATTGAATTTCAAACAACTGCCCATCCTGTAACACCTTCCCCCCCATGCATTCATCAAACTGTTTTTTCGGATTTGTCTAAAGATCGACTTCCGCCTCCAACCCAACCACATCACGCCGTCCTGGCAGCCTCCCACCCAAGCAGCGCCTTCTTCCTCGCCGAGCCCCATCTATACTTATGCATCCCTCCAGTACTCGCAATCACCCGGTGACACGGAATCAACAAAGCAATCGGATTCATAGCCACCGCATTTGCCACAGCCCGATAGGCCTTTTCCTTCCCTAATCGCGAAGCCACATCACTGTAGCTCAACACACATCCCTCTGGAATATTGATCAACGCCTTCCACACATTGATCTGGAAGTTTGTCCCCTTAACAATCAGGTTGAGCGACTCCGACTTGTCCTTCTCATCACGTCCAAAAATCCGTTCGACCACCGGACGTACCCGATCCTGCATTTCTGTAAATGTCGCCCCAGGCCAGGTATCGTAGAGATCCTCCATTGCCTCCGACTTCCCGGTTCCAACAACAAACCCAAGATGACAGATGCCGCGGTCTGTGATAGCCAGCAAGCACTCGCCAAAGGGCGAATCCGAAAATCCATACGAGATTTCCAGTCCTGCCGCACGACTCTTGAATTCTCCAGGTGTCATCGCCTCAAAATTGACGAACAAATCGTGAAGCCGTCCCGAACCTGACAGCCCTGCCTCCCAGGAAGCCTCCAGAACACTCCGGGATTCCGCGAGCTTCTGCTTTGTATAATCCAGTGTCAGGAAATGCATAAACTGAATAGGACTGATCCCGACCCAGCGCTTGAACAGCCGATCGAAGTGAAATCTGCTCAGATGGACACTGGCAGCGATCTCTTCAAGCCTCGGCTGTATCTTGAAGTTTTCCTCGATAAACCGGATGGCAGTTTCGATCCTCTGGTAATCCAGAGCCGCCTGCGAATAACTCTGCATCTGTTCCCCCATATCGTCCGGGTGTCCATCAGCCGGGGCCTGTCCTTGCCCCCCCTCTCCATTGCTTGATTAAATCTAACATCGCTGTAATGGATTGGCGACCCGAATATTGCTGAATTTCTCAGTTGTACCGACGCATTTCCACCTCAACGACTTGTCGAACCTGCGCCAAACCCATATCCAGATTCCTCACCCGGTCAGGAGAGAACCCCGTTTCTCTCTATGTACGCCCCCTCCAGCCTCGTCTCATCCAGGAATACTTCTTAATCAACCGCATTGGAAATATCCAGAATTCTTGAAATATCCTAATTTCCAGAGACATCAACACAACAATCCCTAAGCAAAATATATACATTAACTTCTTATATAACAGCTACTTGTGGATTTTCCCGCGTAGTTATTTTTATTTTGGCACATCCCTTGCGATAACCAGAGCAGCAGGACACGCCAAAGCAAGTTTCTGAAGCGGAACCCAGAAAACGAAATGAAAGGAGGTCAAGTCGGGAAACTCCATCCATACCAGGGCCGCTCTACCTCCATCTATTTGAGCAATGAAAGGAGGTGACTTGCCAAAAGATTTGGATCATCGAGAATCAATCAAGTACTGCCAATCAGTTGTGGAGGAATATAGAGATGAAATCGATTCGAGCTTTCCATTGGGCATTCGCTTTCCTAACAGGCTTCATTTTGACGGGGTGCGGAGGGAATTCTGCTGAACGCACGAGCATCACAGGGCCGGTACCCGCTGGTAAACTGGCTGCCACGCCCGAACAAAAAGTCCGGGCAGGCGTATCCGTACTGGTGTGGAACTATGCCGACGGCAGGCCTGCGGCAGGCGCAGAGGTGACCTTCTCTCGCTCCATCTCTAGACGTGTGCTGAACTACCAGTGGACGGCCACTGCCGACGCCGACGGCATCGCGCAGCTCGATCTGGTCGCACCACCGGAAACTCCGGCCGGCCGGAGGGGTGCTTCAGGCTACTATTCTGCGAAAGCCACTGACCCCGTAACAGGCGAAGTTCTGGGTACGTGGAACAGCCTACCTATCAACGGCGGGAAAGAGCATGTTATTTCTCTACCGCTGGGAGGACCCGTTACCATATCCTCAGGCTCTGGACCGCTGGCTGTCACGGGAATAGGGCGCTTCAACTGGACCGGCCCCATTGCCGGACTTCCCGGCACCTTGGTTTCGGCGGCTCCGACTGTTTTACAACGGAATACCGAGGGTGAAGCCTGGGGACTGTTTGTTGGGTACCTGGCTCTCAAGGATGTCAATCCGGGCACGGGCGAAGAAGTGCCCGGGCTTGAGATCACCATCCCATTTGTCGCGAAATATCTCTGCTGGGACCTAACCGGAGAAGGCGATTCGTTCCAATTCAAGTGGGAAATCGACAAGTCTCCTGCCTTGCTATCTATTGTCGGAACGCAGAGCGTCGGACGAATACTGGATCCGGGCGACGGCGTGCAGGCGAGAGTCGCCTATGTCGGTGCGGCCTCACCCGCCATTGCAGAATTTGGGGATCTGGGGTGTGGAGATGACTTTTCCCCTCCCATACAGGCGGCGGTCGATGCTGGAACGGCCATAGAGTACAACTTCGGTGGAACCTTCAGGATCATTCACCACTCAAACTGAGAGAGTACACTATACCAGAGCCTCGGAGGAAAGCTCCTCCGGGGCTCTTTGGATCAAAGGGATTGAACATACGGCGCAGGTAGAATGAACAATGCAAACCAATAGGCATCGACGATTGAGCGCGCTATCTTGCACACGATGTCCAATTTTCCCAAACGGTAGAAACGGAATGTCAAATGACTCCAGGCCATTTCAGTAGACCAGTCTTCGTGATCCTCATCCTGCTTCTATCTGTCTCCGAAGGCAGGACGGCGACTCCTCAAAAAGATCCAACGGCCGCGCACACGCTCGCCCGATTGGGTTTCCATTTGTCGCCGGATCGGATCAAGGCCTTCGAGGTGGCGTACCGGGAAAAGGTTGTGCCTGTTCTGAGAACCCACGGCCTGACGGCGTCTTCGCAGAAGGGCCGAGCGACAACCGATTCCGTCTTCGCTCGTGCGTTCGCTTTCAAAACGCCTTCCGAGTTTCTGGAGATTCAAAGCGCACTCCTGTCCGATCCCGCGTTCGAGGAAGTCCGGCGGAATTTGGGCACAACCTTCGGCACGTCCGATACCGGGGGCCTGATCGAAGTCAGCTTCGAAATCTACTGGACCCCTGCAGGATCGGGAGCGCAAGTTGCCGCGGGACCCGGGACGCGGGTCACTGCAGGATCCGGACAGGGGCACTGGCGCACGTACGGAGTAGCCGAAGGCCTGGCCAGCAATCGTATCCTTTCGATGTTTCAGGATCGAGAAGGAATACTCTGGTTCGGCACCTTTAACGAGGGTGTGAGTCGAGATGACGGGGAGACCTTCACCACTTTCACGACACAAGAGGGACTGGCTGACAATCGTGTAAGGTCAATTCTTCAGGATCGCGAAGGAACCCTCTGGTTCGGCACTGATGGCTCGGAATCCAGTCCACACGAAATGAACATCAACTTCTTCCCGCGGGAACAGTATGAGGCCAATGGCAGATCCTCTAACGGCTGGTTGATGGTCCAGAAATCGGATATCATTCCTGCCACATCGCGAGTTGAGGATTTCATTATCCAGAATCCTTCAACGGAAGATTGCGAGTTCGCTGCCGACAAATGGGGCAAACTGCTCGAATCCGTTGATTCGGATCACGGGAAGGCCTGCGAGATCGCCAAATCGATCATTATTGATCTCACAGGGCACAACGGCATTCCCTCCGATATCATGGACGCGTCGACGCCTCTTGAACAATACCGCAGGGCGGTGTCCGGAGAAGATCATGTATGGTGTGGAAATTTCGCAGCCATCTTCTCACATGCATGCAACGCGCTTGGAATACCTGCCCGACGCATCAGCATGCATAGAGACTCGGATACCAGCGCCCCGGAATCCTCGGACTATGTCCTCCGATTGGCTACAGGACACGGCACGACTGAGATATTCGATCGCGACGCCAACCAATGGGTGTGGATCGACGCTCACTTCTCGATCCTGGGAGCTTGGTTAGGCGATATGGGTCCCTTGAATTTGATGGAACTCCACAGATTCGTAAACTCACCGGCGCGTCTTCAGCATCTGCAAGTGTTGTATTATAATTTTGCCGACAAAACCACTCGTAGAATGCCGCTTCTCGAATGCGAACGAAGCTACTCCTGCCTGAACAGCTTCAAACGAACACAGAAACTCTATTACAGCAAAAGGACTTGAGTAAATCAAAATGAAAGATCCTAAACTCATTGCACACTGGCCGCTGGCCGGCGACACTGACGAAATCATTGCCTCACATCATGGCGAAGCGATTGGTATCACGTTCTGCTCTGGCCCATCTGGTAAAGTCAGTGGAGCTGCAGAATTCGACGGTCGCCGAGGCCGCGTCCAGATCCCGGATCACCCCGACCTCCGCCTGGGAACGCACGAATTCACGTTCACAGCCTGGGTCAGAAGTCACTCGCCCATGACCCATACCTTCGGCGACGTCCTGTCAAAATTCGATCCCGTGGGCAGATGCGGCATCAACATTCACGTTTCGGGTTCATCTCCTGCCTACAGCGCCATGTCCGACCAGCGGCATGTTCACTTTGGGATTGACGACGGATATATCGGTCAGTGGGCAGATCTGGGAAAACCCGAGGCCACCAACTCGAACGTCACCGCAACGGTCACCTGGCGAGGAGATCTCTATGCAAGCATCGCGGATGCGGACACTCCGGACAAGGCCTGCCGCGTTTTCCGATATGGCCAGGACCAGATCTGGCACGACTGCGGCCGCCTGGGTAATGATCCCAATGTCCTCTCCGTTCAATCGATGCTCGTACACAACGACCGAATCTATGCAGGCAGCGGCAATTGGGATTGGGTGAAAGCCTTCGGCAAATTTCCCGGATTCAAACCCTCCAAAGTCCACGTCTATGAATACCAGGGAAATACCGAGTGGCGTGATCTTGGCCAGGTAGGAGAGGGCTACCGGATCATGTGTTTGGGAGCGTTCCAGGGTGATCTCTACGCCGGAATGGACAGTGGAGATGGTGGCGGCAAAGTATTCTGCTATCGCGATGACCAGTGGAACGACTGCGGCGCACCGGACGGGCTCAACATAGAAGGATTCTTGTCAATGGGTGGCGATCTCTACGTCTGCACCCATGGAAGCATCTATCGGTACCTGGGTGGCACCTCATGGGAGTGCCTTGGGAAGGATCCCTTCGACATCAATCAGATCCACTCCATGGTCGAAGTCGGCGGTCAACTCTTGATCGGCACCTGGCCGCAGGGTTACGTACTGCGCTTGGAGCCTTCGGGAGAATGGGTTATAGCAGGGCGACTTGGAATTCCCGAAGGACTTCACGAGTGCAACGAAGTCATGGATCTCCGTGTCCACAATGGAAAACTTTATGCTGCACTGATCCCGAAGAGTCAGGTGTGGCGCTACGAATCAGACGGAAACTGGACGCTGATGGCGAGTCTCGCGAGTCGTGAAGACTGGTTGCCCGACGATCCCGATTCGTGGTGCAGGGTGACCGCATTGAATTCTTTTCGTGGACAACTCATAGCCGCAACAGGAAGCTGCTTCAGCCGGTCCGAGCACCAGGATACCAAAGACACGCTCGGCCGTGTACACGCCCTGACCATTGGCCAGGTCTGCAGTCACGAATATGACATCGGCGGCAAGTGGACGCACATCACCGCAACCAGAGAGGGCAAGGAAACCCGGCTCTACATCGATGGCAAGCTGTCAGCCTCATCCCAATCTCCGGACAGAACAACGTTTGACTTGACCAATGTGAGTCCGCTGCACATTGGATACGGCCCTCAAACATATTTCCGGGGTGCCATCGCAGATGTACGGTTGTATGGAAGCACTCTGACAGAGAGCGAAATAGGGAGCATCGTGAATCAATAATCACATTTCCCACAAACGAGGTATTGAATGCCGGACAGACCGAACATCCTGTTCATCACCACTGACCAGCAGTACGCAGGCGCAATGTCCTGTGCTGGAAACCCTGATGTCCACACGCCTCATATGGACAGCCTCGCAGAGACCGGCGTTCGATTTAACCGCGCCTATTGCAGCCACCCGCTATGCGGTCCTCAGCGTGCGAGTATCATGACGGGTCTCTATCCCCACGAGAACGGGGCAATGTCCAACACCACACCGATCCATACGGATCTGAAAGGTCAAACCCTCGGAAACTTCCTCGCAAACGCGGGATACGATGGCGCCCTTTCTGGGAAATGGCATGTCCCCGGGACTTCACCCGAGGAGTGTGGACTTGAAGTGCTCTGTGGAACCAGGGATGAGGAGGTGCCACTTCGAGCCATCGAGTTCATGAAAAGGGATCGCGACAAACCCTTCTTCCTTTTTGCCTCATTCACGAATCCCCACGACATCTGCCAGGTCGCACGCAACCAACCGCTTCCCCAGGGGCCGGTTCCTCAACCGGACACCATCGAACAATGTCCGAGCCTGCCAGCCAACTTTCCGATTCAGCCCTATGCTCCGGATATCGTACAGATGCTCAGCCGGAGCAACAGGCGCATCTATCCGACCATCGAATTCACAGAAGACGATTGGCGAAAACTACGATTCCTCTACTATCGCCTCTGCGAAAAGGTCGACAGAGAGCTGGGTGTACTTCTGGATGGATTGCGCAGCGCGGGTCTGGAAGAGAACACCTTCATCATCTTCACGTCGGATCACGGAGATGGCCACGGCGCTCACAGCTGGAATCAGAAGACCATCTTCTATGAGGAAGTCATCAATGTCCCGTTCATCATCAGCCACAAAGGAGTAACCCAGGCAGGCAAGGTGGATGACACGCACCTGGTCTCCATTGGGCTGGATATATTGCCCACCCTGTGCGATGTGGGTGGCGCCGACATCCCGGAAACACTCGAAGGACTGAGCTTGCGTGCACTTTCCGAAGGCAGCAGTCAGGAGACCTGGCGGGATGAACTCGTCGTGGAATCCATATTGGATATCGACAACGGCGCCCCTTGCCATTCTCGCGCCTTGCTGACCGACAGGTATAAGTACAGCATCTACACGATGGGTCGGTATCGGGAACAACTTGTCGACCTTCAGGATGACCCTGGAGAAATGGTGAACTTGGCAGTCAACGCTCGCTTTGATGAGCTCCTAAACAGTTTCCGCCAGCGCCTGCGAGATTGGTGTGAGAAGAAGAACGATCCCTTCAAGAAAATGTGTGCCTGAGATCGAAGATCAGCGGCGATTATATCCCAGGACAGCAGATTGAATTGACGCAATTCCCGGTTTTGAGAACTGCAGAATGAGGAAGAGGATTTGAACTGGTTAAAGCTTCTCGATCGAATTGGAGAAAAGAAAAGAGAAACCACCCTCGAAACCCTCCAGCACCTGCAGGAGCGTGCCCTGCTGACTCTGCCGTTCGAAAATCTGGATATCCACCTGGGTAGACCAATATGTTTGGACCACCGTGCGGTTTATTCGAAAATCGTTGTTGGAGATCGCGGCGGTTTCTGCTACGAGCTCAACGAGTGTCTCTATATGTGTCTTGCCGCTATGGGCTTTGAAGTTCACCGCCTGGAGGCGCGTGTTACACTGGGTGGTCCCGGCGAACCCTTTGATCATCAGGTCACGCTCGTGCTTATCGATGGCGTCCGTTGGCTTACCGATATTGGGTTTGGCGACAGCGCCTTGACACCTCTGAATCTGGATTCATCTAGCACACAGTCTGACGGGAAGACGTCCTTTCGGTTTTCTGAACAGGATGGCCGCCTGGAGCTTCACCGGCTCTTGAATTCCGACGAGTGGACAAGGGTCCTGGCTATAAACTCGGAACCACAACTGTGGAGCAATTTCGAAGAAAGCTGTCACTGGACGCAGACATCTCCTGATTCCGCATTCGTGCACAAGCGACTGTGCACCATGGCTCTGCCAAATGGTCGAGTCAGTCTCTCTGGAAATTCGGTTAAGGAAACAGGAGAAAATAATTCAGAAGTGCGGATCCACGAAGCAGACTACACTACGGTGTTGGCCCAGCGATTTGGGATCGCTCTCAACTCACCCTGTTGGCGACGTCCTTTTGACTGATCTTACTACGCCGAAACACCATCAGTCTTTCCACTTGCCCTTTGTCGAGGAAACGAATCCTGTGCAGCGCTCGAAACATGCGACCGTTGCGATCTTATCGAGAGATTCGCTGGAATGAAATTACCTGAAGACATCGGCACAATTATTATCCTCAACGGCACGCCTCGCTCGGGTAAGTCCAGCATTGCAAAAGTCATCCAGGAAACATTCGATGGAGTCTGGATGAACATGGGTGTGGACAGGTTCAAAGCGATGACCTCAGACAGGTTTCAACCGGGTATCGGCCTTCGTCCCGGAGGTGAACGACCTGATCTGGAGCCACTCATTGTTAGTTTGTATCTCGCCATGTATGAGGCCGTCGCTGCCCACGCCCGACTTGGCGTAAATGTGGTCGTCGATGTAGGTCATCACGATTCGTATTCGGTCCCTCTCGAAATTCTGGCTGGCTGTGCCAGAATTTTGAGTGACTTTTCCGTCTTGTTCGTCGGGGTTAGATGTCCGATTGACATCATCATGGAACGCAGGCGAGCGACATGGGGTGTCGAGGGTAACGACGATGGTTCCATTCCAATACCGGTCAAACTGTGGCAGCAGGCCGTCCACGACCCCGGAATATATGACGTGGAGGTCGACACTTCTCGGTTCAGTCCAGAGCAATGTGCAGACCTGATTCGCCAGCGCCTCAACGACAGCGAACCACCCTCAGCGTTCGCACGCCTGGCCAATATGAATGACCATGATTGATTCTTCGGCGAAAGCGATGAAATAAAAACAGAAGTTGAACTTGGAAGGATCTTCGACCAGCTGGCGTTGGATTACGACAGGGTTCGGCCTGGATATCCTCAAGAGCTTATAAACGACATTGTCTGCTTGTCGTCCTTACGCCACGGGGCCAGAATTCTGGAGATAGGCTGTGGAACCGGACTGGCGACACGGCCATTCGTCGAGCGTGGTTTTTCAATGCTCTGTCTGGATCTCGGGGAGCGCCTCGTCGCGTTGTCGAAGAGCAAATTCAAGGACTTTCCGAACGTTGAGATTCACCACAGTTCCTTCGAAGATTGGTCATCACCCTCAAATTGTTTTGATCTGGTTATGTCGGCTTCAGCTTTTCATTGAATAGACCCGGATATCGGCTACTCGAAGATTTCTGAACTGTTGATTCCTTCCGGATCGGTCGCGATCTTCACCCATTACCATCCACCGCCATTCAATGGCTTTTTCGAAGAGGTACAGGACATATATCAAAGGGTAGTCCCGGAATGGGAAGACCCGCGAAATAATCTGCCCATTGAGGAATTCATCGAAAAGCGGCGAAAAGAGATCGAACAACTCAATCTGTTTCAAACTGTTACAGTGCGAAAGTATCCCTGGTCGAAAGTATTCGCCACTGGTGAATACATCACGCTTTTGAATACGTTCTCCGGCCACCGAGCACTCCCGAAGGATCGAAGAGAACTGCTTTTCTCCAGCATTGCGAATCTGATAGATCGAAACTACGGTGGCAAAATCAGGAGACCTTATCTGACTACGCTTTACCATGCAAAAACAAGCACTGATCCTGACTGAACGACAAATCGGAATCAGTATCTACTTTTCTACAAGGAGATGATATGGGAAATTCTTCTGAGCCAACGATAGCAAGCATAACCCCTCTGTTCATTGTCAAGGACCTCGATCGCTCGCTGAAATACTACACAGAGCAACTTGGATTCGAGCAGCAATTCCGATACGAGGACTTCTACGCCGGTATCGAGAGGAATGGACAGACCATTCATCTAAAATTGGGTAATGTGAGCCAGGAAGAGCGTCTAAACAGGAGAAAGAACGAAGACCTGGATGTCCATTGCTCGGTAAGTGGAATCGATGCGCTCTTCGAGGAATTTACAGGAAAGTCCGCGGAAGTAATTCAGTCGCTGAGGGATATGCCGTATGGACGTGAGTTCTATGTAACCGATCCCGATGGTTACATCCTTGGGTTCATGGAGTAATTGGCATTCAACCGATTTGAGGGAACTGAAATGTATCCGTCCATTGCCACATTTCTGGAGAAGAAATCCAGGCTGACCTGGGTCCTGCTGTGCTTCTTCTGCCTCCTGCTGCCTGTGTCCGAACTCCACACGCAGTCGCTCCGGTCCGATTTCGACGACAACGGGGCGGTGAATTTTACTGACTTCATATTGTCCGCACAGGCGTTTGGCGGGTCGGACAGCCGATTCGACCTTGGTGGAAATGGAAAAGTAGACTTTGAAGACTTTGTCCTTTTTGCGTCTGATTACGGCAGTAATACAACTGTGGTCTGGACGCAGCTGGAAGTAGCGAACACAGGACCCACGGCACGCTTCGATCACACGCTGATACTCGATCCGGCCCGCCGGCAACTGGTTCTGTTTGGCGGCAAAGCCACCAATCCCCTGGGTGATACCTGGATCCTCGACCTCGATGAACTCGTTTGGCGAGAGGTACCCACCGAATCCTCCCCAGAAGCCCGCCGCGGGCACACAGCCATCCTTGATCCCGTCGGAGACCGTATGCTGGTCTTTGGCGGCGAACCTGCAAGCCGGGTCTTCTTCAATGACGTTTGGGAATTCAACCTGAAAACCGAAACCTGGCGAGAACGCTCTCCTTCCGGCGAACGTCCCGTACCCCGCTATGGCACATCCGCGATCTACGATCCTGTCAGAAATCGAATGATCGTCTCGCACGGCTTCAGCTCCCAGGGGCGATTCGATGATACCTGGTCATTCGATCTGGCCACCCACAAGTGGACGGATTTGACACCACCAGAGCCAAAACCGCTGAAGCGCTGCCTTCACGATGCGGTCTATGATACAGTCAACGATCGGATGCTCCTGGGTGGAGGGTGTTCCTCCGGATTTGGACCCTGTCCACAGGATGACATCTGGGCATTTGACCTGTCCACTCAGAGATGGACGCAACTTCAGTTTGAGGCAGATCACCCAGGCCCGCTTCGTAACCAGGCGCTCCTTTTCGAACCCTCAGGGAAGCGGATGGTCCTCTTCGGAGGGGCGGAGTCTCGCGCAAAGAGCGATACATGGAGTCTTGATGTAAGTGACGATATTTGGGAACTGATCTCGTTTCAGGGACAGGTCCCGGACGCCCGCTGGAGTCACAAGATGGTCCTCGACTCAGCGAGGCGACGAGTTCTGATGTGGGGCGGCACAAGCGGTAGCCCCGTATTTGATGACCTGTGGGAATTGACTTTCTGATTGGGAGACACATCGATGATCGAAAAACGAAGAACTACCATATTGCTGTTGGTCGCATTTCTAACTGGCTATGGCTCAACAAACGCAAAGGACCTTTTGTCGGCCGGGACTCAGTCTCCTGACACCCAACACCTAATTGGGGCCGAACAGGGGGATTCCGAATTTCTCATCAAGCTTGCTTTCAACAAACACGTAGAGTATTTCAAGTCCGAAATGTACCGTAGACTGGAAAAAGACAACGACGGGAATAGCGACACTTATGTGCTGTACGACGTTCAGATGCATCTGCAAAACGCGATCATATATGCAGATGCACAGGGGGACAACGAGAAGCTGGGCGAGCTCCTGGAGTTGTGTTTGATCCCCTTTGAGTCCCAGCATATGACGGACGGCAAATGGCTCAACAATCGCCACGGTCTGATAGGTGTCGAAGTCGACTTGTGTATTGCACAGTATTTCAGTTTTCTCACAAGAGTGCTGTCTGCCTGCCAAAGACATGGGGTCGCCGCAGAATTGTCGGACGAGACATTTCAAATAGTCACCAGCCATATAGATGGCTGGCTTGCGAAGCGGGTTAATCGAAAAAGGGTTTCCGACAGGCATCTGTTCTTTGTGCAATCTGCGCTGCAACTCTACGACTACACGAAAAATACAGGAAGAACGATCCAGAACATTGAGTTCTGGAAACAATATGTAGAAGATTACATGAGTAAAAGCATCACGCCCAAGTGGGAAGTTGTCGGGCAAACTCACGAAGGTAAAACGTACGACTGCTGGATGCTTGATCGAACTGGCTGGGCGGGATATAGAGATAACGATTACGCGGGTCACGGCAGCGAAATCACCAAGAGCAGCTCCGACACCGATCCCAACGCTATGTTTTGGACGGACGGCACCATCAAACAGAAAAAGAAAACGTTGACCAAGGTGGGCACCGATATATCTCATGCCAGGCGGTTCAATTGGTTCTTTGAAACGGTCAAGAGATTCGGAAAGCCGTTTGGTGTCTCTATCAGCGATGAAGCATTGGAAGGTTGGGCGAACAACCTTGCCCTTCGAGTGTCGAGGGGAACCGTGGACGACCCGCGTTTTACAGTCTTTTCAGATGGCGTAGACGGTTGGTATCGGGTCGGATACAGTGGAAGAAAGCATTTTGGTTATACCTCAGGGGATATGGATATACACTTTGTGGCAAGTTCCTATGGGATCTTTGGTGTGTATAACTCAAGAATTCACGATTGGATGAAAGCATGGGCAAGCAAGAATAGAACCGCACTTGATGGATACCACGGCGGATATGCGCTGGACTATTATTCGTCAATGGAAATCAATATAAAGAAGCCACTCAAAGGCATTAATTGAATGGCCTGAAATCTCCGAATGGTGTGTTACCTTGGCCGGCAACAACATATCGCGCATCCATTAGGGAGCACCCTTGACACCAACCGAAATGATAAGCAGTGAAATAGAAAGAATCGCTGAGGCCACCCGAGGCGAAGTGGGTATTGCCTCTCGGCACGTGGAATCCGGTTGGGAATTTGTACGGAATCCAGATTACCGATTCCACATGGCAAGCGTCGGCAAGCTGCCGGTTGCACGCCACCTACTCAGCCTGGTCGATCGAGGCGAGGTCAAACTCGATCAACTCATTGAGATCCCACCCGATGCCGAATGCGAGTCGGCAATCGCACAGATTGCTCGGTCGATATACGATTTTCAGCTCTACTCGAATTGATAACCAAACAGGTCTGACACATGATTCCAGATGTGATACGAACTGAACGACTAGTATTGAGGCCCTTCCGGGAACAAGATGTGGACGATGTCCTGACGTATGCGAAAGATCCCGAATGGGCACGATTTCTTTCGGTCCCCCAACCCTATGCCAAGAACGATGCAGAACAGTTTATCGCTGTTCACCTGTCCGCGGATCGCAAGGTGGACCCCGCCTGGGCAATTGAACGCCAGGGAAGAGTCATCGGTGGAATCGACCTGTGGATCGATTTGCCGAATCGCGTCGCCGAAATGGGATACAGCATCGCGCGCGATCTTTGGGGGCAGGGTTACACGACTGAGGCCGCGAAGGCCATCATCGACAACGCTTTCTCTCACTGTCCCAAATTGAACAGGATCAAGGCGATGGCCGATCCTCGAAATCCAGCCTCGATCCGGGTCATGGAAAAGATCGGGATGACATGGGAAGGTGTGTTGCGCCAGAACAGGGTTATAAAGGGAGAGATCGTCGATGAATCCTGGAGCGGCATATTGAGAACGGAATGGCAAACCAACGAAGTTTCAACCGATTAGGAGAAAGTTCATGGCCGATGACGACTGGGTAAAGGTACAAGAGGACGATCGCAGAATTCTGATTGAGACCGATCAACTCGAGGCTGCCATACCCAAGAAAGACCCAAAACAATGGATGACCGGGATAGGGAAAGGGTCATTCCTGGACAAAGCCACGGGCTTCAGGGAGGTCGGAGATGGACTGATGGTCATCGACTGGCTGATGGAACCGGGAAGTGACGACGAAGTGGCCGAAGAGGTCTTCGCGCCAGATGGCCATGGCGTCAGCCGCTATCTCTGGCACGAGAACGAGACGGATCCGGACAGGATTGAATACGCGATCCTCTGCCATGGAAGCAGCCACCGCAAGCGAGCGATCGAGGGTCCACAGCTCTGCCACCGGATGAAGCCTGTGCAACCGGAAATCCTGAGGGGTGAAGATTACCTCGCTGTTCGTACAACTTACAAGTTTGAATATGCCGCCCCTGGCAGAAACACAGGGTCGACCTGGACGCAGCTCATTGTGTTTCCAAAGGGGGAACGGTTTTTCCTGCTGATGGACAGGATCGACAGCGTCAATGACTCAGAGGAAATGTTTCTCCGCAACGACACACCCGGATGCGTTCGCCACGTCGAAGGGGATACCTTCAGCGAAATGTATCTGAGTTACCTCAGCGGCCCCCAGGGGCTTCGCATCCCGTCCAGCGAGTTCTTTACGCCTTTCCCTCCAGATCTCAAATACGGATATCGCCGCGATCTGAACACCATTCCGGATCATTTCATTCGCGCGTACCATCTTCGCGATCCGAAGACTGGAAGCGCGGGCCCCTGGCTAGCTGGTCTCACACTAGACCCCTCCATAGTTTACGAAGCCTGGTGCAGCATGCGCCCAGGTGACATCATCGTAATGATCGAAGAGATTCATGGAAAACCTGTGAAAGCCGGCGAATCATTCAGCTCCGCGCATATTGTGGGGTACTTCGATGACATCGACGCAATACATCAGCTCTGCGAGAAACATAAGGGCCATACCGGTCTCGAAATCGACGATTCTGGATGGACCCTGGTGTGAAGAACGGTTCCAGTTTGCCTTGGGTATTTTGCCGTTGAGTATCGTTCGCTCTTAAGTTCGCGACCGACATATCGAATCACCTGACAACCAGCCGAGGTGACTATGTCTCCCAAATCCGAAAACGACGAGAATGATATCGACCGCAGAGAGTTTCTGAATCGGGCCTCGACCATGTCCGTCACTGGGCTCTCTCTCGCGGGACTTGCGGGGTCTTTTACTGCAGAAGAGGTTTACGCAGATTCGAGCGAAACAATGGAGGCTGATATGAAAGATGTCACATTCGATGATCTCCTTGAGATCCGAAAAGGTGGTGATGGACTCACCATGGGAAGTGGTCCCAGCCATATCGGCGAGGTCTCATCTGTCGAAGAATGGGAAATCAAGGCAGACGCGCTGAGGGATATCTTCCGACAGACCCTGGGGCGAGCGCCCGATCAAGATTGTCCGATCGATGCGGAGGTCATCGAAGAAATCGACAACGGCGACCACATCAGACGCACAATCGCCTACAACCTGGCGCCCGACGAACGGATCAACGGCTATCTGCTCCTGCCCAAGAAGCTCAAAGGAAAGACACCGGCAGTGCTGTGCATCCACCAGACAACCCCTTTCGGCAAGGAACAGGTCGTCGGGACCGACAAAAGTGAAGTCGGCCGTACACTGTCGTACGCCCTCCATTTGGTCAGGATGGGGTTCATCACCTTCGCATATGATCTACTCACCGCGAACGAGCGGAAATACGAAGGGCTCCGGGATTTCGATACGGGACCCTTTTACGAAAAATTCCCTGAATGGTCGATTCGGGGAAAGGATCTCTGGGATGTGGGCAAGGCCCTCGATGTGCTCGAAACCATCGATGAAGTTGATGCCAGTCGAATCGGATCTATTGGACACTCTCAGGGTGGTGGTATAACAATACACGCGATGGCCCTCGAGCCCAGAATCATCGCCGGAGTCTCCAGTTGTGGCGATTGGCCCGCTCGACTCTCAAAAAACCCGTTCAATCACGCCCGTACAGGGTGGTGGGTGGGACGGCCATTCTTGCGGCCCTATTGCTACACGGGAAAACAATTCCCCATCGACCTCCACGAATACCTTGCACTGGCGGCGCCACGGTCCATCATGCCCATCAATGCCCTCAATGATTTTGCATATTCACTGGAAGAAACACCGCTCACACGTCCGGAAATGGGAGCCATGGCCGGGAGTGTCTCGAAAATATTCGATCTGTACGACGCAGGATCGAATTTCCAGCAGATACTGCATGAAGAGAAACACAGCTTCAGCGATGGGCAGCGCGACACGGCATACGCATTCCTCAAAAACAAGCTTCAGCTCTGAGCCGCAGCTTGCTCAATCTGATTGCGCCTGACGGTTAACTGAATACTTGGCGCACAGGGTCCGATCAGGTTCCGTCGGGCAGTGGCCCATCACCCGCCTGGGAGAAAACACAGAATACTTCCGAATCCGCCAGAGCGGTCAGACCATACGCAACACCGGCTGGAGCGAGATAGGTGTCGCCTGGGTCCAGGTCCACATCAGATCCATCGAGAAGGTGAATACGAACACGACCGGAAATCATGAGTACCGTTTCGTCACAATCATAGGCGATGTCTGACGCACTGAACCCGGCCTTCGGTCGAAACATCGTCACCTTGACTCTACACTTGTCCTGTTCAGGCAAAATGATTCGATCCGAGGTAGTCTTCCCATCGAATTCCTTTATAAAGTGGGATTCGTTCTTCTTTTTGAAAAGAATCTCATCCATAACATTCCTCTCCGTTACGACCTTGACATTGTGTGGTGGACTTGGCCATCTTACTTCTGTGGGCATCTTCATCCCCCTCGGGACTTCCACAGAATAATCAACCATCCCATCCCGCGTCAAGAACTCAGAATTTCCAAAGCTCCTTTTGGACAGTTCACAGCAAACGTTTTTGATAGGAGCGCACATGGCATCTTCTGAACACAATCCAGAATTCAGTGTAATCGATACCGCACCCGCGAACCACGTCTATTCCGGTGGCCTGATCTGCAACTTTCAGGATCCATCATCTGCGCTCAGTCCGGACTACATCTGTGGTGAATTGACCTGGGACGGGGTAACCCGTAATCTGATCTGGTTCCACTGGAATGGCACAACCTGGATCAGGGCGTACATCTGCCGGGACATCTGCATCGCCGTTGGAATGGACGTTGCGGATCTCACAGGCAACGGCAAAGCGGATCTGGTTGCTGCCGAATGGCCGCTTGGCGACAGGAAGGGCATCCTGGATGGGCATGTCTACTGGTTCGAACAGCCCGCTAGTCCATTTGAGGAAGAGTGGGTGCCTCACGTTCTGGCCACCGGATGGAGCAGGGCGCACGACCTTGAAATTGGGAACATATCGGGCGCTGGCGGTCCGGACGTCCTGGTACGTCTGAAGGACGGCCGAATAAGCTGGTATTCGAAGCCAGACGATCCCCGCACACCCTGGACGGATACGCTGATCGCAGAATCACTCCCGGGAGATGGTACTGTGCTGTACGATGTCACCGGCACGGGCAGTCTCGATGTGGTAACTGGGTCCGGTTTCTTCGAGAATACCAATGGCAATGGAACCAACTGGAAGTTTCACCCATTTCCACAGGCGACCGAACTCAAAATTGACCACGAGACCAGAGTCGTGGCAGGTGACTGCGTCGGTGATGGGTCCGTGACAGTCATCATTTCCGAATCCGAAGTCCTCACAAACGCTCGTCTTATCGCACTCAACTCGCGAGATGGTGGGATAACCTGGACATCCAGTATTCTCATCGACAGGGAAACCGACGTGGGCGCGCTCCATTCTCTTCAACTCCTGGACACCAACGGGAACGGACGACCCGATATCTTCACTGCAGAAATGGAACTCTATGTGAAAGACACGGAAATCATCCGACGGCCCACTTGGAATGTCCTCCTGAACAGGGGCAATCTCGAATTCGATCGTCACATCGTATTCGACGAGAATCTGGGCGCCCACATGGGCTTTGCAGGGAAGATCACCAGTATGGAGCGAACGGATTTTGTAGCCAAAAATTGGCAGGCCAACGAGGACAACGCCTGGGAGGCGGTCAACCACGTCGTCCACGTCTCCGGATGGTCAGCGGAGAGTTGAAGCGAAAGCTCAAGATCAGATATGTTGGGCCGGCAATGCCAGGCGCGCCGGATATCTCACACAAACCTACAACCTGATCACAGGAGATGAGAAATGCCATCTTTCGATGTTGTGAACAAAGTGGATATGCAGGAAGTCAGCAATGCGGTGAACAACGCGAACAAGGAAGTTCTGCAACGATACGATTTCCGTGGTTCGAACACGGAGATAAACTTCGATTCCAAGACAAACCTGATCACGGTCCAGACAGAAGATGAAATGAAAATGGAAGCGGTGAAGGACATGCTGCTCACGCATGCCATCCGTCGAAATGTAAAGGCGGAGTCGCTGGACTTTAAAGAAGTGGAACCGGCTGGAGGTAAAACGCTGCGGAGGGAAGTACATATCCAGGAGGGAATAGACAAGGAAATTGCCCGTACGATTGTCAAGGAGGTAAAGACCTCAAAAATCAAGGTGCAGGTATCCATCCAGGGCGACGAACTCCGTGTATCGGGTAAGAAGCGGGATGATCTTCAAAGCGTGATGTCGATGCTCCGTGAAGGCGAGTATGGAATCCCGCTCCAGTTCATCAACATGCGTGAGTGATGTCTGCTCGTGTATCGGCATCCTTGATCATTCGGATATGGGGAGACCACAGGGTGAGAAATAGTTTGTTACCTATTTTGAATACCTCGCTCCAATGGGGTAAAGGCACCTTTCAAAGTCGCTTCTCATCCGAAAAAATCAGAAGGAGGTCCGAGATGATCCTCGAGAAGAACATCATCCGAAAGATCGAGAACTTGCACGCCGGATTCGCCGAGGCGATACACAAGGACTTCACAGATGCCATGGGCGTGGTAATCGATTCCGAAATTGCGTTTGTCGATCAGACCACACTGGCTGAATTCATCATGTCATTGAAGAATCCTTGCCTGTCTTACACCTTTGACCTCGAGGGAATGTCCGAACGGGTGATCATTTCCTATTCCAACCCGGTTTCGCATGCCCTGATCGGAAAGGCCCTTGGACAGAAACCCGATGGTGCATTCACAAAAGAGCAGCGGGATACAATGACCGAGGTCTTCAGTCGAAATCTGAAAGACCTTGTATCGGCCTGGGAGCCCATCCAGAAATTCGAGGCCCACAATGCAGAACTGGAAACCCAACCGGAAGCCCTGCAGCAGGAAAGTGCACCAAGCAGCACCGTACTGCTCATTGCACTCGAGATAAATGGACCTGACTTCAGTGGACTGATGGAAATCAGCTATTTCAACGACGCTATTCAGCCTTTTTCAGCCGCGTTTGCCGCTTCGAAAGCGCCCGGTCAATAGCCTGAATCACCGATGGGTCGAGCCGCGCTAGTCTTCAGAATACAAAGAGGGCTTCCCGAGTGATCGGAGGCCCTTTTTGTGTTGCCAATTGTCTGGACATCCCATCCGCTGCCCGCAAATCTGGCCTCCACATACAAATTTGTCGAATCGGACAGAACACACTGATTGTATGTCTCTCGGGAACCTCCTATATTGAACCATTGATGTGCGAAGAAACCGTCATCCGGGAATTTTTCGGTCTCCGCGCAACTCGTAATCAGGAGGAATACGAAAGTGAAACCGGCCAACCTGCTTTTCATCATATCCGACCAGCACACGCGCGACATAACCGGTTGCTACGGCCATCCAGTTATTCAGACGCCGAATATCGATCGTCTCGCCCACCGGGGAACCCGCTTTTCCAGTGCCTATACCAACTGTCCAATCTGTGTCCCTGCCCGTGCCTCACTGGCCACCGGGCAGTACGTTCATCAAATTGGTAACTGGGACAACGCGTTTCCTTACAACGGAACTGTTCCCAGTTGGGGTCACCGTCTCAACGAGCAGAGCTTTCGTTGCGATTCGATCGGGAAGCTTCACTTCCGTGGACCGGATGACGACAACGGTTTTACCGAGGAGGTCGACCCGCTCCATGTGGTGGATGGTGTTGGAGATATTCTGGGGTGCATCCGTCAGAATCCCCCATTTCGCGACAAACGAGTCGGAATCGACAATGCCGGTCCAGGAGACTCGACATATCTCGAGTATGACGTGCTGAACGCAGACAACGCAGTTCAGTGGCTTGCAAATCACAGCAACGACGAAAAGCCCTGGTGCCTGTTTCTTTCATTGGTCTGCCCCCATCCGCCATACATATCTCCGGCGGAGCTCTTTGACCTGTATCCGCCCGAGGAACTTCCACTACCTTCTCAATGGCAGCAGGACGATTGGCCGGATCACTCCGCTCTTGAATACTTCAGACGTTTTTTCCATTTCGACAAACCTTTCGACGAATCAGTAATTCGACGTCTCACCGCCGCCTACTATGGAGTTTGCACCCATCTGGACAAGCAGATCGGACGCGTGCTCGATGCACTTTCCGTCTCCGGTTTGGAGGATACCACCAGAGTGATGTACACATCTGATCATGGCGAATCATTGGGTGCAAGGGGCCTTTTCGGAAAATTCACTATGTACGAGGAAGCCGCCGCCGTGCCAATGATCCTGGCCGGACCCGATGTCCCGGTGGGAAACGTGTGCAATACACCTGTTTCTCTCGTAGACTGCTTCCCTACAGTTCTGGATTGTCTCGGAGGTTCAACCCATCCGGATGATCTCACACTCCCCGGGGATCCTCTCTGGGGAATCGCAACATCGCCCGACAGGGACAGAACTGTGTTCAGCGAGTACCACGCAGTGGGATCTCAAACCGCCATCTACATGCTAAGAAATCGCACACTCAAATATGTTCACTATGTAGGTCAAAGGCCTCAGCTCTTCAATCTTTTGGACGACCCGCAGGAATGCCACGATCTTGCGGACGATCCGAGTCAACAAAGTGTGCTCCAGGAATTTCAAAGCACACTTGGCGCACTCCTCGATCCTCAGCAAACCGATGCCAAAGCTCGGGCCGATCAACAGGCACTCATCGAAACATTCGGCGGCGAGGCGGCTGTCAGGAAGCGCGGCGCTTTCGATAACTCTCCAGTACCGGGTGAACCTCCCGCATTCCGATCACATGGATAAGATTTCGTCTGTCACCATCTGTCAAACGGAGATGCACCATGTCAACCACGCTTGAACCATGTCCCCTCTTCATAAACGGAGAGTGGATCACATCGTCAGCTACGGTCACTGAACCCGTTTACAATCCCTCCGACGGCAGCCAGATTTCGGCCACGCCGATGTGCGGGAGCAAGGAAGTGAGCGATGCAATTCACGCCGCGGCCGACGCCTTTCCCGTCTGGGCGGAAACCCCGCCGGTCGATCGAGCCCGCCTGATGTTCCGCTTCGTAGAACTTCTTGAAAAAAACTTCGAGGAACTCTCAAAGCTCGTCACTCGCGAACATGGGAAAACCCTCGACGAATCCCGGGGATCTGTACGCAGAGGAATCGAGGTCGTTGAATTCGCCTGTGGCGCACCATCTCTTTTAATGGGCGAGTCTCTCGAGAATATCAGCCGCGATATCGATTGCGATTCCATTCGTCAGCCCATAGGTGTATCTGTAGCCATCACCCCGTTTAATTTTCCGGTGATGGTTCCGCTCTGGACAATACCGATCGCCCTTGTTTGCGGAAACACATTCGTTTTCAAACCGTCTGAAAAAGTTCCACTGAGCGCGATTCGTCTGGTGGAAATCCTTCAGGAGGCGGGCTTGCCCAAAGGTGTCCTGAATCTGGTCCACGGCGGGCGCGAAGCAGTCGACACACTTCTCACCCATCCTGCAGTGAATACGGTCTCATTCGTCGGCTCAACTCCTGTCGCGCGCCACGTTTACGAAACGGCCACGCGGTCCGGCAAGCGTGTTCAGGCTGCCGGCGGCGCCAAGAATTTCATGATCGTCATGCCGGATGCCGATATGGACTCGGCATTGGATGCCGTACTGGGTTCGGCATATGGCTGCGCAGGCGAGCGGTGTATGGCCGGCAGTGCACTTGTATGTGCCGGGGACGCCGGCAACCGTTTCCTCCCCCTTCTCCAGGAAGCTTCCGCCGCGCTTCGTGTAGGTCCTACGGACAGGGATCCCGATGCCCAAATGGGTCCACTGGTCACACCCCAGCACCTCGAGCGGGTTCGTCACGCCATCGACCAGGGAGTCACCCAGGGCGCCGATCTGCTTGTCGATGGAAGACCGGTGAAAGTAGAATCTGCCCCTGACGGATTCTACCTCGGTCCCACCGTCCTGAATCACGTCACTTCTGAAATGGATATTCTTCACGACGAAGTTTTTGGACCGGTGCTGGCAGTGACCCACGTTAAGGACCTCGAGGAAGCGATTGAGCAGTGCAATGCCAGCAGCTACGGTAATGCGGCGGTCATCTTCACTTCAAGCGGTGGCGCCGCTCGGAGATTCAGACATCGTATAAGTGCGGGAATGGTAGGGGTGAACGTCGGCGTTCCCGCGCCTATGGCGTTTTTTCCCTTCTCTGGCTGGAACAATTCCTTCTTCGGAGATCTGCATGTTCAGGGTCACGAAGGTGTCTCCTTCTTCACCCGCCAGAAAGTTACAATCAGCCGATGGGCAGAGGAAACTCACAAGTTCTAAGCGGCCGCTTTCAGTATCAGAAAGGTTTCTCAGTTGGACAATAGAACAAAAAAAATTGTCAAGGACGTGCTCTCACTGCCCACAGCGCCATATCACGAACAGGCGGTCAGCGATTTCATTCAGAACTTTGCAGGTGAACGAAACCTTAACGTGAAGGTCGATCCGTACGGCAATCTGGTTGTCAGATACAGGAAGGGGAAGCCATCGAAACCCATAGCACTGTCGGCGCATATGGATCACCCGGGATTCGAGGTCATCACCTGTGAAGGGCGAAACGGAATCGCCCGATGGTATGGAGCCCGCGACCCTGTCCACTTTCCGGAGAGTCGGATCCTCATCATCTCCAATGGAAAGGAAATCCCCGGGAAGACGACTTCAGTCTTGCGAGATGACAATACGTTCAACTTTCGAGCAAGTCGGCCTGTGCCGCAGCAGACCGGCGCCTACGGTTACTGGAACCTGACACCGGTCAAATTCGATGGCGATCTGATCTATACGAAAGCGGCGGACAATCTTGCCAGCTGCGCGGCGGTACTCGCAACCCTCGATCGCCTTCACCGCTCTGGTGTGGAGGCAGACTGTTGGGGTGTGTTCACACGGGCGGAAGAGGTGGGCTTCATGGGCGCGGGTGGAATCGTAGATGCCGGTACCGTGCCAAAACAGGTTCCGATCATTGTCCTTGAAACCAGCCTCGCACTGCCTGGCGCACAGGTCGGCAAGGGGCCGGTAATTCGAGTCGGCGATCGCATGAGTGTCTTCGATCCCACCATAGAATTCACGATTCACGCAACTGCCGAGGAACTGCAAAGAACCCGGAAGGGATTTCAGTTTCAGCGACAACTGATGAGTGGTGGGGCCTGTGAAGCCACACTTTATGTCCTTCACGACATGGCCGTTGGCGCACTCGCCTTTCCGCTCGGCGGCCATTACCACAATATTGGAAAGAAGCGACCGGGCCTCGAGTGCATTTCCGCTTCCGACACCCTGGGAATGATCGAACTGTGCACCGCCATCGCCGCGAATCCACCCTCGGGAGATCCTCGTTCCTCCATGAGAAAGCGGTTCACATCATCCTTTAAAGCCCGTCGAAAGAAACTGCTGGAATGAGACGGTCTTGCGTTGAACACCCGTTGCGACCTCCCGAATCGACAAAGTGGCGGACCAACGGGCAAGTATTCGGGTCCAGGAAAATAAATTGAGCCACTATCTGACCGTATTGCGGCAGTTCAACCGTGATGTCCGCCTCTACCTCTTCGCGTCACTCCTTTTCGGCTTCAGCCTGTTCGGAGGCATCTACTCGCTCCTCCTGAACCTCTATCTCCTGCGTCTTGGCTATGGTCCAAAATTCGTGGGAGTTTTCAATGCCACTGGCGCACTCTCCTTCGCGATCTTCAGCCTGCCCGCCATTGCACTTGCGAACAGGATTGGCAGCAGGCGAACCATGATCGCTGGTACGCTTGTTGCCCTCATCGGATATGCCACCCTTTCCCAGATTGAACTGTTGCCTGTCGCTATGCGATCCACTTTTGCGCTCATCACATATTCGTTCGGACTATTTGGCGTTGCCCTTTATGTAGTCAATGGATCGCCATTCCTGATGTCCATCGTGACACCCGGCCAGCGAAGTCATGTGTTCTCCCTTCAGGCGGCGTCATTGCCTTTGGCAGGTTTTGCGGGTAATCTCATTGGCGGTTTTCTTCCCGGATTGATCGCATCCGTGTTCGATCTTAATCCAGCGAGTCCAACGCCCTTCAGACATGCCCTGCTGATTTCGTCTATGCTGATGATCCCCGCAGCCCTCTTTCTAACCTCCACTCGGGAACCGGCGATTGAGCCCGAGGAGGAATCTACGCCCTCGGGTGGACAACGTCCATTGGGCCTCATCCTCATCGTATCATTCGTCTCACTCCTTCACGTGGCAGGTGAGGGATCGGTGCGTACCTTTTTCAATGTCTACATGGATCAGGCGCTCGGGGCGTCCACTTCCCTGATTGGTGCGGTGGTCGCTGCAGGACAGTTGTTGGCAGTTCCCGTTGCGTTGGCAGTGCCTCTGCTCTCAAGGTGGATAGGAAATCGCCGAATACTCATCGTCGGGACCGTGCTTTCTGCACTTGTGCTGATCCCTTTAGGCTCCTTTCCTTACTGGACCGCGGCGGGTATGTGTTATATGGCCATTATGGGATTCGCCGGTGTCCGTCGCCCTGCGTTCGTTGTGTTCACTCAGGAGCTTGTGCCGAGAAACTGGCGAACGGCTATGTCAGGTACCGCAGCGATGATGGCGGGCCTCGGATATTCAGGGATAGCCCTTGGGGGCGGATATATCATTACATTGTACGGTTACAACTATCTGTTCCTTACCGGATCCGGACTCACGGCGTGCGGAGGCCTCATATTCTGGCTGTATTTCAGAAAACCCAGAGGTGAGTTCGTTGCCAACGTCTCGGCTGACCCCTACTAATTGGAAAAGGAGATGAAGAAATGAAATTCAGAACACTTGGGAAGACCGGACTCGAGGTATCGGAAATCGGATTCGGAGCAGCCCAAATTGGAAGCCGGAGTGTGTCGGATGATCAGGCGGAAAAGACGTTGAACAGCATCCTGGACTTGGGAATCAATTTTATTGATTCTGCGGCGATGTATGGGCTGAGCGAAGAACGGATTGGGAAATTCATTTCGAATCGGAAGGACGAATACATCATCGCCACAAAATGCGGCGACTACGAAGTTGAAAAGGACGGGAAAATACAGATCGCCAAAGACTATTCCAGGGAAGGAATCCTCCGGACCATCGAAGAGAGCAGAAGAAAACTGAAACTGGATGTGATAGACATCGTCCAGTTTCACGGTCTTCCTGGAGAGGCGGATGACGAAAAGGTCGCCTTCGACGCACTGGTTGAAGCAAGAGAGAAGGGATGGACAAACTTTATCGGTGTCTCTCAAGATGGACCGGTAGCCGCGGCAGCCGCAGAGAAATGGCCCCTGGATACGCAGGAATTCACTTACAACATTCTCTACCAGGAGTCGGCCGAAAATTTGATGCCCACCCTCGCCGCACAGAATATGGGAACGATAATCAAACGCCCCATCTCCAACGCTGTCTGGGAAAGAGAAGCCAAACCGGAAGGAAGTTTCATGGGCGGTCCCTGGGAGCGGGCACAGGCCTTTCCACTCGAGAAACTTGCCGACGGTATGCCCTTGGTCGAGTTCGCCCTTCGCTTTACGCTTTCCCATCCCACAGTGTCTACAGCCATTGTAGGGTCGACCAATCCGGACCACATTGCGGCTAACGTGCGGATTTCGGACGGCAATTTGCTCTCCGACGATGTCCTTTCGAGAGCGAGGGAGGCATTCGGAAAGATTGTCAGTTAAATGGCATTCATCAGCGCCATTAAGAAGCGTCCGGTCCGGCCAACCGTAAGGTGTAATCCATCGTGCATTTCTGCTGAGAGGACCGATACTTCCTTAACATGTTTTAAAATAATAATTTGACTGAACCCGCATTTGCTGTATATTCAGTTCAAGTAGTAACCCACGCGCAACTACGCGCTAAGTACCCTCCGAAGATTACCTGCGTCATTTCTCGGCCTCCCAAACCTGTTTTGAGTGTCTTCCCGAGCATCTGCCGTTGTTCATCTCGGGATCACCAAGACAGGAGCCTATGCAAGAATCCTTCAGTAGCTTCAAGCTTCACCCTTCGATCCTTCTCGCGCTTTCAGACGAAGGATACGAAACCCCTACGCCCGTTCAACAACTGGCGATTCCCGAAGTCATGGCCGGCAAAGACCTGACTGGCATTGCCCAGACCGGAACCGGCAAAACGGCCGCTTTCTCGCTGCCCATTTTGCACAAGCTGCGCACCGAGAAACCAGGCGGTCCAACCCGAATTCGGGCCCTTGTTTTGACACCTACTCGAGAACTCGCGCTCCAGATCGACAAGAGCATGAGAACTTATGGGCGTCACCACAAGCAGCTGCGAACAGCGGTTGTGCTGGGAGGTGTACCTGCTGGCCCTCAGATTAAATCCCTTCGGCGAAATCCGGACATCCTGGTTGCAACGCCGGGTCGCTTCCTGGATCTTCACGAACGGGGATTTATCGATCTGAAACACGTCGATACCTTTGTGCTCGATGAGGCCGACCGGATGCTGGATATGGGCTTCATGCCCGATGTCAAGAGAATCGTCGCTTTGCTGCCTACGGAACGGCAAACGCTGCTTTTCTCGGCCACAATGTCTAATGACATATCCAGAATTACAAAGCAGATCCAGAAAAACCCGGTTAAGTTCGATGTCACACCCAAGGAATCCGTTCCATCCAAAATCTCTCAGCAGGTTCTCTTTGTGGAGAAGAAGAACAAGCGTGCACTCCTGACCAAAATTCTGAAGGGGCAAGACGTCCTGCGCGCACTGGTCTTCACGCGTACGAAGCACCTCGCGAACAGACTTTTCCGTGATCTGTCCAAACAGGGCATTCAGGTAGACGCGATACATTCCAACAAGACGCAATCTGCCAGACAGAGAGCGCTTTCCGACTTTCACCGTGGTCGAATCAAGGTGCTCATCGGCACAGATATCATCGCGCGCGGCATCGATGTCGAGGGCATTTCGCACGTAATCAATTATGAATTGCCTCACGACCCCGAAAGTTATGTCCACAGAATCGGCCGCACCGCACGTGCTGGGTCTGAAGGTACCGCACTTTCGTTCTGCGACGCCGAAGAAGTCGGTTTGCTCAGCGGAATCGAAAAACTCACGCGAACCCCTCTGACCACACTCGAAGACCACCCCTTCCGTTCTGACGAAATCGAGAAACTTCGAAAAAGCGGAGCGGCAGTCGCTTCACCCTTTCAGAAAAAACGGAACGGGGGAGCAAGACGGTTCTCTTCTGGAAAGAGATACTCGAGCTCATCTCGTGATGAATCGGGTTCAAAAGGGGGTCCCAAATTTGGGCGCCGAAGAGGTGGTGGAGTAAAACACAAGACAGTTTAGATCGATCTGATATAGAATAACAAATGGCGAATAGCACTTGGTGCTATTCGCCATTTTCTTTTTCGGGTAAATTTGGTAGACCGATTTGGTTAAATCCCTCCGGCACAAGCCACTATATAATCCCCCTATTTGCCGTAGTTCCTCGCAAAAATGATAAAGTCCTGAAAACCGATATCTCCATTTCCATCCAGATCGAACTTCGCATCGTATCGTGCACTCCCGGGCTTAGTTCCGTATGCCCCGGCAAATTGGATAAAGTCCGAGAAAGCTACGTTGCCGTCCCCGTTGAAATCTCCAACTTTGCCAGTGTCGGAGGTTGCGCTGATCGCCGATCCCGCCAGAGCCAGCATCACATCCGGCACATTTCCTGAAAGCGTTAAGACGCCGGTAAAGTTCCCGGCAGCTGCGGGTACGAAGCTCACCAGAACCGCGGCACTGTCACCAGGTGCAATGACGAATACGGGAATAACGGTGACAAGCACGGTTTGAAAGGGCGCACTCGCGCCGGACACATTGTCCACCCTCAGGGTGTCCGTACCAGTATTCACGATCCCAAAGGTCTTTGTAGTGGTTTCCCCTGTCTTGATTGTCCCGAAGTCAAGTAGCGAAGTCCGCAAAGTCAGCGCTGGCTCAAGCACTTGAGTGCTTTCAGATCCGGAACCGGTCAGCCCGATTTGAAGTGTGGAAGCCGCCGGATCATTGCTGGTTAGCGTAAGATTCCCTGTAGCCTTACCCACCGACTCGGGTGTAAAAACGACCGTAGCGACCAGACTGTCACCCCCCGCAAGACTGAAGGGATCCAGCGTGATGCCAAACCGGGCATTATCTGATGTCACCTGTGTCACGCTGAGGGATTCGTTACCCTGGTTTACGATCACCATCGAAGCTGTTCCACTTTTTCCAATCGACACATTCCCGAACGCCAGTGCCTTCTGTCTAACAACCATCCTCGGACCAGATGAAACTCGGATCGGTGTAAACGAATCCAGGAAGGGCAGACCTTCTCCTGTCTGGCCTCCGAACAGATTTAGAGTGTAGTCACCGGTCTGTTCTGGCGTAAAAATGATCGTCTGATCGAATTTCCCATCCGTTACATTTGTCACAAATCGGACTTGATCTGTACCCTCGATCAGAGGATCGAAACGGACCAGGATCTGCGTAATCGTAAGGTCACTCATGGTCCCAGAAACCTGAACAGACTGGTCAGGAAAATATTCCGCAGGCAGAGGTGCATCCAGCAGAACAGATTCGAAATAGTCTACGGGCAGCTTCACAGGATCCGGAACGGCGGTCACCGTAAACGGCGAGAAATCCCTGAAAAAGGCAAGCGATCCACCCTGGGGACCACCAAATACGTTCAGGGTATACTCCCCTGCCTGCTCCGCAGTGAATATGATGCTTCTCTGGAATCGACCACCGGTGACAGTCGAGAAGAATCTGATCGGTTCGCCCGATCCCGCCACAGGATCGAACCTGAACAGCAATTGGGTTACAGAGGCATCCGCTGCATTGCCGGCAAGTGCAATAGCCTGACCGGACTTCACGTTCCCCGGAAAGGTGTCGTCCAGAGTAAGACCCGGGAAGTAATCAGTCGGCAGACTCAGTTCTCCACTGCCTTCCACGATCGAGAATGGTAAAAAGCTGTCCACAAAGGGGAGGGATTCTCCCTTGTTTCCAGCGAACACGGTCAGTTTGTATTCCCCCTCATGGGCAGCACTGAAGAATTCAGTATGATCGAACGCACCGTTCTCAGGGTCGATTGAAACGCGAATGCTGTCACCCACATGACTCAGTGGATCGAATCGCAGCAGGATCCGGGTGGAATTCGGGTTGGACACGGTTCCGGTGAATTTGACACCTTCGCCCGAAGGTAGTTTTTCGGGGATTCCAGAGTTGAAGGTGATTCCGGGGAAAAAGGTTGCCGGAAGTGTGAATGACCCTCCCGTGTCGGAGACGGTGATGGGTGCGAACCCATCTACAATGGGTTTACTCTCCCCCTTGGCGCCGGCAAACAGTTCAAACTCATAATTCCCGGCCTGTGAAGGATGGAACACCAGCGTGCGATCGAATCTGCTTTCAATAACATCCACCGCAAACCGTAAAACACCATCGAGATTTCCGGCTGGCGTCCAGTTAAGCAACAGTTCTGTTATAGTCTGATCGGAGGAACTGCCCGAAACCCGGAACGCTTCGCCAGCTGTAAAATCAACAGCAAGGGGCGAATCGAGTGTTATCCCCGAGAAGAAATCTACTGGCAGCAGCACGTCCTTTGGACCTGCGGTAATGTGGACGGGTACGAATCGCCCCACGAAATCAAGACTTTCTTCTCTTTCTCCCGCAAAGATCTCCAGTTCGTATTCCCCCGCCTGTGTTGGGTGGAGCACGATACTTCTTCCGAATTGACCGTTCACGGCATCGGAGAAAAAACGAATTGTATCGGGGGCCGCACCGGTGGACTGGAATCTGTACAATATCCGATCCCCGTTCTGGTTTGTCAGCGATCCCGAAATACGGATCGCCTCGCCCGACGTGTATTGTCCTGCGATCGGTGCGTCGAACGTGATTCCAGGAAAGTAGTTCCCCTTCAACGATCTCTGCGGCCTGAAGTCCTGTGGAATAGGGATCAGAATTACCTTGAAATTCCCGGTCGATTCCGTTGCGATGTCCACGGACACACTCGATCCTTCGCCCATCATGCGAAGATAAGCCGGCGCCAGAGGTTTTACCCTTCCGGTAACCGGAGTTCCGTTTGCCGAGAATCCGATCTCGAATGGCATCGGAATGCTCCGTTGCCCGGTGGTAGGTTCGGTGAAGAACGAAAATGAAAAGTTATATTTCGACTCGGTATTCAACCCGGTGCCGCTCAGGAATAGCCTGCTTGCGTGCGAAACCAGGAGTTCCTCGAACGGTTTGCCCGTAGCCTGCTCGACATTTTCTGTCCCAGCCAACGGCGTCTGCACCAACTGAGTGACAATACCATCTCCAAACTCCCGCACAAGACCCCTGAGAAAAAGGTATGAGGTTCCCCGATTACCGCTGCTGGTACCTGCGCTCCCCGTCAACGAGTAATTTTCAGGTCCCTCTAGAAAGGGTCCGTATATTCTGGCCATTTGACCGGTTACATGCCCGTCGACAAGATCCTCGGAATAATGCGCCAAGGCTTCATTCAACCAACTTTCTTCCCTCGTTCCACCCTTGATGAGAACATGCTGATTGTAATTCACCAGGTGCTGGAATTCATGTGCGAGCATCGGGTCATAGAAGTCCCTTCCAGATTCCAGGCCGATATACATCATATCAGCCACATTGCCATCGCCACCCTCAGCCACGGTGAACAATGACGATGCACTATAGTAACCGGCAATGACCTCCTCACGATCTACAAGCTGGGTAAAAAGGAACAACACCTTGCCATCGCCATCCACGTCGGACCCTTCTCCAAAAGTCCCTGTCACCACCGGATAGGAAACCGTGCTGAACCTGTCCAGCATCTCCTGGATATCAGTCGTGTTAATCTTGACGGTATCAGAAGCCGCATTATCGAGATAGGCTACCGCTCTGCTGCTCGTTGCTACCAGCGTTGCCTGAACCGTTTGGTCTTCACTTGTGCTGAGGAAACCTGAATACGAAAAGGATCGTGCAGATCCAATCTGGGCAGGTTCTACAATCTTCTTTGCGGCGGGGTGCCATCCCCCACGTGCGCTCAGTCTCTCCGCCAGTATCCGCTCGCGTTCCCTCAGGAGGTCCTTGATTCGCCCTGCCCCAACCGAATCTGTTTGCAGGTTCATGCTTCTGATGGCGGGTTTTGACGTCACAGCCGACCCGGACACCGTGTAACTGAATGTCCTTGCTGTATCCTCCTCGGTTGTCACCAATGGCAACAGGATCAGTTCGTAATCCCGAGCGGAGAAATCCAGTGTAACTGTGGCTTTTCCTCCAACCAGATCAACAGTCGTTACCTCCCCTGTTCCCTGTGCCGCAACCACTCCGCGGCCGATTAGGAATGCTGCAACAAACCAGCTGAACTTCCTCATAATTTCCCTCTGCTATTAAGTGATCAGATTGTGTGTATTTGGTGTCCAGACAAGACAAACTGCTCTACCGCCCGAAGCAAGGCTCGCACGTCATACAAACAGGTCCTCGGCGAAATCAACTCCGAATCCCGGGTCATCACCAGGCCTAATCATGCCCTGCTCGATTGCCGGCTGCCCTTTCACCCAGGTCATCCAGGGCCTGCCGCTTTCTGCGAGCGGATCCGGATCGAGTGCAGCGATAGCATGCAGTGCCCAGACCTCAGATCCACGATGAGGACAAACCTGAACCCCGAAGGACTCAGCCATCTTGTAAATTTTGACCAGCTCCGTCAAACCGCCGCACCAGCAAACATCTGGCTGATAAATCGCGTGGACACCGCGTTGCATCATCTGCTCGAAAACCGCAGCCGTATACTCGTGCTCACCCCCGGCAATCGGGACAGGGCTGTGTTTGCACAATCGCTCATAGCCTGCCAGGTCATCTGCCGGGAGTGGTTCTTCGAGCCACTGGATATCAAGATCCGCAATGCCTTCAGCCACTTGAAGCGCTTTCTCCTCATCCCAACTCATGAACGCGTCTGCCATAATCCGTACGTCCGAACCCAGGGTCTCCCGCATCTCACGCAGTTGCGCTACGGCTTCCAATCCATCCAGTTTGCCTACCTGTAATTTGACCGCACCAAATCCCTCAGCGCTGTCTCGCAATACTTCCCCTGGTGACCATCCGGTCTTGTACGCAGGTATCGCCTGCCCGGCCTTCCCACCCAGCACCTCCACGATTGGCTTGCCGGCTGCCTTGCCGCGTAAATCCCACAGCGCCAAATCGACCCCACTCACGGCCATAATGGCCAGTCCCTTCTGTCCGTATGGAAGCGTCAGTCGGTACATCTGCTCCCAGAGGTCTTCCACGTCGCTTGCGTCCTGTCCGATCAAGAGATCTCCAAGAACGGTCTGCACCACGTGAATGCCGGCTGCGCCTCCTCCCCCGACCCCATACCCGGTGAGTCCATCAGCCGTATCCACGCGAACAAGAATCTGTCCTAACCATCCCCGCCAATCCTGCGGCGCCCCCTCCGCGTTCGGCTGCACCGCCCGCACCTCTGTGATCTTCATCCAGATACCCTCTCCAATGGCTCTGCTCCAGAATTCTGACCTTCAGAACAACACACACATTCCGAACGTCGCTTTACCACCGCAAGGACGTCACACAATATGGCCTCTGGCCTCCGACACTAAAAATAGGCCTCAGAGTAAACTCCAGGCCGTTAACCAGGCGGTCTTTGTATTCACCTTTTATCGAAATCGCAACACGCGTTTCGCTGTGTCACCCATAATGTCCTGCCGCTCCTTGTCGGAAAGATCAGGAATCAATTCATCCATCAGGTTCACCAGGTTACCATATCCCGGTTCCTCCAGAATCCATGGGAAATCTGTAGCCCACATCAGCCGATCCGATCCGAATTTACCTCTCAACGTTTGATGCCAGGCGGCAAGATCTGTGTACGGGTATTCCTCCTTGCTGAAGGCATATTGACCGGACAGGAGCACGCACACATTTTCATACTGAAACAGATTTGTCAGCGAGTGTCGGGTAATGGGCGGCATGGGTGTGTCGATTTTGGGTCGACCAAACGCGTCCCAGGCGAATCGGCCCTCACCTGGACAGATCATCAGGTGATTGAACACCACACGCACCTGAGGAAATGCGTCGATCAAAAACGCGCATGCGGGGGCGTCCACCGCCCGCGGATACAGCCAGAGTACATAGTCCTTTTCTGCCGCCCGTTTCCAGATCGGATACGTGTCGAATGTTTTCACGTCCATAGGTGCGAGCGGATCAGTCGGTCCACCCATAGCTCCCAGCCTGAAGCCAATTATGCCACCGTCCTCTGCCAGGCGATCCATATGCTCCCCGGGTTGATCGCATTCGGCGGGAACCAGGCCTATTCCCCGGAATTTGCCTTCATAGGTCTTGAGACAATGTTTGAGGTATGCGTGTTGTTCGAACTCCGCACCTCCGATCTGAACCAGAACTGCTTGATCGATATCGTGCTCAGCCATCGATTCCATCAGTTTCTCTACCGGTTCCTCTCGATCCGCCGGACAGGACTGGGTCGTCTCTCTAGGGAACTCAGAGGATACCTTTGCAAAAACGTGAAGATGTGCATCGATCCGGGCCATCTAATGCTCCAGACTGAAAAGGCGACGACGTTCGGGTGTATTCATTCGGTCCGCAACTGAAGCGAACCGCTCTTCCTTGAACTGCCCTTCACTCCACTTTTCATAGATCAGAATAATGGATTTTCGTGGATCATTCGTCTGGTTCTCCATGGACGTGTGCCAGCCGTAAGAATTGAAGAGAATGGCTGTGCCTGCGTTTCCAGGTATAACAACGTGTCCGGGCATGTTTTCGAGTCGTTGGTATTTCGGACACGGACCTGCGTCAGGTTGGTGACTTCCGGGCACATATGCAAACGCTCCGCCATCCTCGCTCACATCATCCAGATAAATCTGGACCTTCATATGCAGCGGTCGTGTATGTGGCACGTCCGGATGCCATCCCACGTAGCTGATCGGACTCAGCGGCACCGTTCTTACCTGTGGAGCCAAAAAAATGAGGTCGTCGTCCGCGAATGCCATCAGCAGACCGTACCAACTGAGGTGGTCTACAATATCGATGAAGATATCATCCCGCTCCAGCGCATTTGGAATATCGAAATAGGAGGCGGGTTGACTCCCCTCGGCCACACCCTTCAACCAGTCTGCCTTCACCTCGTTACAACACCGCTCGAATGTGCTCTGGAGCCGCGCCAGTTGCTCCCCTCTCATAGCATTTTCCAGTACAAGATACCCATCCTTCTCCCACTGTACTTTCTGTTCCTCGGTCGGTCGGATCATCCTTTTCTCCTCCAGTTTTCGACCAATTAATGCTCGCTTTGCTTCACGGTCAAGCCCCATCTTATCGTGGAGTCAGTTTCTCTTTCCCAACCACTTTCACAACTTATGACCTTCTGTTCTGGCGCTCGTGCAGCTCAGCTTGCATGGAATCCGGAATAGCATAAGGTTTCACTTGCTGCTGGTGTAACCACTCGGTCAGCAGAAGATCCATCTTCTGAACGACCGCGGGATGCGCATCACTGATATTTGTCGTTTGATAAGGATCAGACACCATATCATACAGTTCCACGGGATCGAAGCGATACCCGAAATCGTCAAATGATCTGGCCTGAGACTATCGATATCAAAGTAGACAACTCCCATCTCATCACCCCCAATTACGGAAGCACTTGACTTTGGTGGTAGTTCGTCCGATCCTCGTCATCATCCTGACGGGCCAGTTGGCAAAACTGTCTCATCTGGGGTGCTCGCAATCTAAGGCCCACATTAATAATTTGGAAATGCCATGAGCCACTGGAATGAGCTGGAAAAGCAGAAGTGAATAAGCACTTAAGACGATTTATCCCGTCCAACTTAAGATTACAGATGATGCTGAAGAGGCTTTACTATCTTCCCCAGGACACCCTCAACACACTTCTAGGGAAGCGCGATCCGCTGATTCCGCCACGCGGAATCATATTTACCGGGAGCGGCGATTTCAGAGAAATTGGCAACCGGTTCCTGCAGCATTTCATCCAACTCGCGAACCTCGAACCGTATCACTCGGTACTGGACGTAGGCTGTGGACTCGGCAGAATGGCGGTTCCTCTCACTGGTTACCTGAGTGACACCGGATCATACCAGGGGTTCGATATCGTTCCTTCAGGCATCGACTGGTGCAAACGTGCTGTTGCGTCCAGGTATGCAAACTTCACCTTTCAACTCGCCGACATTCGAAACGACACGTACAACCCCGGTGGACACTACCGCGCTTCTGATTACACATTTCCTTACCCGGACGACCACTTCGATTTCACCCTCCTGACCTCTATCTTTACGCACATGCTTCCGAACGATTTTGAAAATTACCTCTCTGAAATCAGTCGCACATTAAAACCTGGTGGGAAATGCATCATCACCTACTGTCTCATTACACCTGACATCATTCCCGGAATTCGAGAGGGTAAAACCCAACCTTCCTTTTCACACGATCTTGGCGAATACTGGACGACAGATCCAGATCATCCGGAGGCAGCGGTCGCGTATCAGGAGTCATATATCCGATCACAGTACATTCAATATGATCTCAAAATCGAAGATCCAGTCCACTACGGGTCCTGGTCAGGACGCGAAGAGCATCTGGATTATCAAGATATTGTGGTTGCTGTCAAACAGAACTAAAAACGGGGTCAATCGACTGACTCAGCGCATCGTTAAATGTATACGCCAAATTACTTGAAACGCAAGACGCGTCTCGCAGTCCCCCCCATAATCTTGTCTCGATCTTCCGAGTCCAGATCGGGCATCAACTCATCGATCACTCTCGTATACTTCTCATAGCCGGGGTCTTCTAGAATCCACGGAAAATCCGATGCCCACATGCAGCGGTCGGCGCCGAACTTGCCTACCAGTCCATTGTGCCATCCCCCCAGATCTCGGTAGGGATAATCCTCTCTGCTGAACGCATATTGACCGGACAGCAGAACATTCACATTCTCGTATGGATGGAGTGCAACCAGCGTGGACCAATGCGACATGGGTGGGATTGGCGTGTCGATTCTCGGTCGCCCCAAATCGTCCAGAGAGCCTTTACCCTTTCCCGGTGTAACCATCAAATGATTGTACACAACCCGCACCTGTGGAAACGCATCCACAAGCCACGGGACCAGGTGTGCATCTGCTGCGGTTGGGTACAACCACAGCACATAATCTTTCTTAGCAGCCTGCTTCCAGATTCGATACGTTCGAAATGAGGTGATATCTATCGGTGCAAGCGGATCGGCAGGGCCACCCATACTGGAAAGCCTGAAACCGATAATATCGCTCTCCCCAGCCAGCCGGTCCATGTGCGCTTCCGGAGATTCGCATTCAGATGGAATCAACCCGATCCCTTTAAATTTTCCGTTGTACGTATTCAAACAATACTTCAGATAAGAATGGTGTTCATACAGTGGTCCCCCTATCTGGACCAGAACTGCGTGATCCACATGGTGGGTATCCATCAAGCCCATCAACTTCTCGACCGGCTCTTCCCGATCAGCAGGACAGATCGCGGTGTCCTCCCTGGGAAATTCAACTGATTGCTTTGCGAACACGTGCAAGTGTGCGTCGATCAGTCCCATCTAATTCTCCATCCTGAAAAGTTTTCGCCTTTCGGGATTATCCAGCTTATCCGAAATCGGGGCGAACGCATGCTTGTCCAATCCCTCTTCTTTGGTCGTGGCATAGCCAAGAATGATTGAGCGACGCTGCTGCTGACTTCGGTTAACCATCGCAGTGTGCCAACCATAACAGTTGAAAATTATCGCGGTCCCCGCCCTGCCTGGAAGCAAGTGGTGTCCGGGCATATTCTCCAACCACCTGACAGAAGGAAACGGCCCGGCCTCCTTTTTGTGACTCCCGGGAATGTAAGAGAACACACCCTCATCGGGCCCAACATCATCCATGTAAATCTGCAGCTTGATGTGCAGAGTGCTGCTCTGCGGCATATCGGGATGCCACCATGAATAACTCGCCGGGCTCAGCGGGAGCGTTCGTACCTGGGGTCCTATGAAGACCACCTCGCCATCCGTGAAGTCCATCAACATCCCATAGTAGCTTGGATGATCCACGATATCTATAAACACATCATCCAGTTGACACGCCCTGGGGATATCGAAGTACGCGGCTGACTGCGTTCCCTCGGCCACACCCTGCAGCCAGTCCGCTTTCGCGTCCCTTGCACACCGCTCGAATGCGCCTTGAAGGCTACTTAACTGCTCGCCAAGGATAGCATCCTCTACCACCACGAACCCGTTTTCTTCCCAGCTTATTCTCTGCTCTTCCGTCGGTCGAAGCATGCGTCACTCCCCTGATTTCGTTGAAGTTCCCGTGTCTCCAATTCACAGATTATCCAATTCCATCATCCCCTGCACGTGCAATCGGTCTTCCTAACTCGGCCACCCCACCGTGTTGAAGAGTGGAACGAGCATTGCCCTGTCTTGATTCCTGCCCTGTAACTCACCGGTAAACGATCAACCGTTCCTTCACCCGCACCCGGTCGGTCCCATCATCCGCAGTCAATGTGTAGAGATAGGTGCCATTTGCCAGCGGATGCCCGTCTGCGTCCAGACCATCCCACCTTGCCTGATTGTATCCTGCACGCCCTGGCAAATTGTCCAGAATTCGAATCAATCTGCCAGACACGGTGTAAACGCGGATTGTCACCTCAGAGGGCCTTGACAGGATGTATGTAAACTCCGTGTCGTCCGCCATCGGGTTAGGGACATTGAGCACCCGCTCGACATTGAGGTCCGAACTCACCTTGAAGCTCATCGTCTTGCTGGCAGGTCCATTTCCGATCTGATCATGCGCCGTCACTTGGTACATGTAGGTCCCATCCACCAGCCGGGGTGAATAAACGAAACTCAGCGAATTCTGATCCCCTTCCCTTTCCGAAATTCCAGCAGCACCCAGGTCTCCCGTAACCTCACCCTCAGGTCCCTGGATCATAAACAAGATCGAGTTTGCATCGATTCCGCTGGTATCTCGAATAACGGCCTTCAGCCTGGGCTCGGCTGGCAGGTAGTCTTCCGGCCGAACCTCGCCGAACGCGTCCAGCGCTAGAATTTCCACCTCGGGACCTGAAGAGTCACCGCTGGGAGTAACTTCAACCGGATTTTCGGAACTCACCGTTTGGGAAATGGGACTGGGTCTACCCAACAGGTCTTCGACCCGGGCGCTTACCAGATTGGTACCGGAAAATTTCGCGGTGTTCCAGGTCAGCGTCACCTGGGCGGTTTGCCCCACGGGAGTGCCCTCCGGGATGGCGATTCTGCCGATCAGGCGTCCGGTGGAGGCCGGTCCACTGTAAAAAGCCACTGTAGTACCAGGAACGAGGTTAAGAGGCCCTCGATTCAGGGCATCAACGCTAAGCCTCACGGGTTCCAGCTCTCGGACCTCGCGTGGATTGGCAGCAAGCGAGCTGAGGCGAATATCCGAAACGGGTTGATATTCCAACGACCAGCTGATCAACCCTGGAGAGGGTTGGAGTCCATCCCCAAAAAGCCGCAGATTCAGCTTGATTCGGCGAGTATCTACTTCGCTCAAATCGAGTGGACCATCGGGTGAGAGGTCGACAAGGCCCGGCAATGGCACGAACTCTCCCGACGTAAGCTCACCGAGCACATCCAATTCCACGCGTCCACCGGGCTCAGGTCGTATTGCCACATTCATCCTTTCCCATCTGCTTGCGGGACCAATCGTCCCTGACGTTAAACTCCCGGATTCTGGCAGCGTGCGCCCGCGGTACCGGTGGATCATAGCCCCATTCAGTTGTCCCAGCCAGACCTTGTTATTGACCCAGTCATACTGACCGTTCAGAATGTCGGTCTGGGCCTGGTCGCTTTCGAACTCTTCCACAAAACTCCCGTCCATAGCATCCACCACGCGAACACGGTGCGTTAAACCGGTGCCGAATTCGATCAGATAGAGATATTTCCCATCCGCTACAACGCCATCGGTAAACAGGTAGGTAAACCCGGTGGATGTTGGCCCCGCAATATATTCCCTCACAAGGCGCCATTGATCCGCAGGGTCGAAAACCCGAACGGTCCACCCTTCTCTGCGAGTACCGTTAGCCGCCGCCGCCACATTATAGATATATGTGCCATCCGAAGTAATCAGCGAAGACTCATTGAATATGAATCCGGTTCGGAATTCCAGCAACCCGTCGGGAATGGTCACCCTGTCCTGTTCACCCGTCAGAGGAGATATCCGTATCAAGCTGTTGCCCTTACGGTCATCGGCGTAGATGAAGCCGTCGCCGTGGAAGGTCGCGGCCACACCCTTCACCTCCAGGTCCGATAGAGGACCGAAGTTCTGCCCTGCTGTGGTCCCACCGAAACCGGTACCGATACGCTGAAACACATCAGTCCCTGGATAAGAGGCAGTTGGCGAGAAAAATCTGTTCGTATAGAGATAAGTTCCGTCTGTTGCAATCACTGCGGTTCCTCTCAAACCCTCAGCGAGAAAACTGGCCTCTCTCGTGTCGCTGTTGAACCGGATAGGCGGTGGGTCCATCACCCTTCCTACGGTACCATCCGCGCGTACTGTGAGGTCAGTTACTGTACCGGATCGCAAGGCCTCTATCCCTTCTTCCTGCCAGAGGACCTGCCTCACTGGAACCAACTCGGCTACCTTGAAGGGTTGAGTTTCAGACCAGGCTCCGAAATCCTTGTCGTCGTAAAGCCTTGCTCGCCAGTAGTAGGATCCGGTGGAAATACCGTTTGGCTCCCAGACAATCAGATCCGACAATCCACCGATACGTCCGGAACGTATCACATCTGGACCTGAAAAATCGTATTCGGAACTGACTTCGAACTCTCCCTGAACCTCCATTGAGGGTCCCATTCTGGACTCGATACTGAATCTCAACCCAGATGTCGAGAGAACCTGACCGGGTCTGGGCATGATTTGATCGGCCCTCAGAGCACCGAAAATCTCTACCCCCAATTCTTGCCGGTTGTTTCCTTCGTCTAGCTCGGCGATCCGGTCTGCTGGATCTACCAGGACTTGTAAAGCGTGCCTGCCCGACCCTTCGCCTACATGCCAGAACACGCCCAGGCTGTCAGTTTGCCCGAACGGCTCCAGAGTTCCCACAAAAAGCGTATCCGTCTCTCCGATCTCCAGATCCAGGTCCAACACCACCACCTCTGGACCTGTGCTGGTTACGATTCCATAGTTTTCGAGCTTGAGTTTCACCGTAACCGAATCGCCGGTTGTCAATACGGCAGGTCCCTGTATCTGGATGCCCTCTTCCGCGATGGTATAGTCCGGTCCAGGTGGAACTGCGAGCCTCTGTGCGGGATCACCAATCAGATTCATACCCAGCAGCGATGTGAGGAGTCCTGGAATCTGCGCATACAGCGACGCCTTGGCCAATGCGAGGCCTCTGGCAGGCTCCCGGCTTCCCTCCTGAAAGATGGCCTTGAACATCTCGGTGTTTATGAAGTTGTTCGTAGTTATGAACGCAAGTTCCGACGAAGACACATAGGAGATCGCGCCGCCATCAGGCTTCACCGTCATTTCCTCCGCAAGGCAGGCAAACCTGGGATCGGCATATTGTCCATTCAGGCAGGACATCGCCACCACCATGGGAAGCCTGTCGCCATTGGTGATCTGTTTGATATAATTGTAATTTTGACGCTGAAAGCTCCCTCGCAGAAAACGAGACATCGTGGCAACACTGCCGTGACCCAGGAAATCGACGACCAGGCGTCCTTCGTTGATCTGCTCGATGACCGCCCGGGTATCCTCGTTCGGAGCGGGGGGGGTGTTCGGCGCGTTATAGACCTTGAAGGTCTCAATACCCAGGGGCTCGGTGTAGGTCTTGGCAAGTGAGTCAGCGATATTTACGAAAATGGGTGGGACCTCGTGGTTGGCCATATACAACACCCGGTCATTCCATCTTGCGGGTTGCGCCAGATCATAGCCGGTGACCTTTCGAACCACTGCCTGCGCTTCCTGGGAGGTATTGACCGAGAACCTGCCCACAAAAACATCCTGAATTGGATCTTCTCCTGACACCGCGCCAAAGTAGTGATCCGAAAAAGCATATCCTCTTGTGATGCCGTGAAAAGGAAGTGCCGGAACATAATTTTTCCGTCCCGATCGCCACTGATTGAAGTAGTCCCTGTGATCGAAACTTGCCCTGCCAAACAAGAGCAAATAAGTCGGCCGTCGGTTCCAATTGTCATAGGCGAATCTCATAAATGTTCTGATTGATTCGGGGTCGAGATTTCCATTTGAAAACTCGTCATAGATATCGATTACATCGACTACCCGGACACTCAGCCCTCCTGCCCGCCTGTGGTCGGCCAGTTGATCTGCAGATTCGCGAAAGCGATTGTGTGTCACAATTACATAATCTGCCCCCGCCAGGTCGCCCCTAAGGTCTGAACTGGCATCCAGCTCCGCCGGTGCAGGAGTTAAAATGGCATTGCCATCCACCGCAATGAATTCACCGTCCGCATTGGACAGTTCGAATTCTGCCTGATATACCTGATCATTATCCAGAACTTCCAGACCTGAAAGGATGCGTCCGTCTCGAATATTGTAGATCTTGATATCCGGATCCCTGAAACCACCAATTGTGAAACTGCGTCCCTCAGATGTGGGCTCGGGAGAAAATGAAACCACGCCGCCTGTCGCCAGGTAGGACCTGGGATATGTTACCTCTACCCAGTTCAGGAGGACCGCATCGATAATTGTTCCGGGAAGCGTTGAGAAGCCCGGCGTGGCAAGCGTCACAAGTGTCGTGTCCATCAGTTCTGCAGCCGACACGCTTCCAGCTGCCGTAAAAGCCACCTTGCCGTCCCATTGGTCATCCGTCAGAACCGCATCCCCCAGGCGGACCACCGTTCGATGATCGGGATCGACGCCAGACACATGATTCAAAGCGTGCATCCCGACTCGAATTTGCGACAACTCACCGGGGACCCGCATCAGTCCCGGGAGCTCTACTGGTACCGTTACGGGAAACTCCTGAACACCTTCATAGATCGAACCCGGCTGTCCAGGCGATCCAGTTCGCCCCCAGAACCAGTGGTCCCTGTTCGCGTCTGGTGCCTCCCCAAGCGGGTCGAACAACGAGTCGGTTTCCGCATGCACCCTTCCTCGGAACCACTCCGCCTTTGCGAATCCGCTGGTGGGCGCTGCCTCCTGTACATCGAAGCGAAGCCCCGGGTCACCGCTGAGGCTTAACCAGTAGACACAATCTCTGCCGAATTCACTTGTAAAATCCCGGTCCGGCGCGCGTCGGTACTGACCAAAAAAGAATATCCCCTCGCCATCATCGAAAATACCATCGCCGTCATCCCGAATCTCGAGCGGCACCTCCTCACCCATAACAAACATTTTCATACCTTGGATATCGACCGCTTGAAGAGAGATCCCGGATTCGTCGAACCACGCCTGATCCAGGCGGTATATGCCATCCTCGGAGATGCGAATCTTGTAGTAGGTTGCGACAGGGTCATACCAGTCACCCTGCAGTTTTCTGAGGGCAGAACCACTGCCCCTCGTCACTCGCCCCCGCCAGGCTCGGGCCTGCTCGGCATTTAGCAGGATATCACCGTAAGCAGATTCAAAATTTCGGTCTTCTCCGGTTGGCCTACGGCCCATCATCTGTTGGCTGTCGGACCGCTTGAAGCGAACACTTACCCGCATTCTGCGGGCGATCCTCAATTCTTTGGTAACTGGATTGTATCGTACAGGTCGAATCGACACTGCCGCCACACGCTGGTCCCTCATCATGCCGGCAGGGGTGATCGCCAATTCCTCTAAGGGGTATGAGAAGTCCCTTTTGTAGGCCTGCTCATCGATCTTTATCACCTCTTCTACCCGCTGGTCCTCTCCTCTACCTATCACTCGGGAAGTGGGAACCGGCATCAGACTCACTGCTGACCGTGTTTCATAATCAGCCTCGATGATCTCTCCCGTAACATCAGAACCAAACGGAATTCCAATGAGCGCCCCAAGTACAGGTGTGGCGGGAGTCCCAGAGACTGGAATCCAAACGGACTCGGGCAGATCCACTCGGTCAAACCGCCTGCCTTCTGAATAAAAGCTGCTCATCCGAATACCAGAACCATCGAACGTCAATTCGAGTTCCTCTTGGTGCCAGCCCACCATCTGCAAACCACCCGCTCGGGACTTCGAGAAACACAGGAGAACTAAAAGGAAAGTGGATATCAACCAAACGGAACGTCTAAACATACGGTGCACCTTCTCCAAAAAAGAAAACTGGCGCATGGCCAATCCGGTCCGGCTTTTAATGGAAAGCCTCCAGGTGGCGCAACACCAGCTGTTTGAACGCTACTGCGATCGTCGTTTAGGTAAGAGTGCTTTATGAGAACCGGGCAGAGCTCGGATCCTCTCTACATCAAGATTCAAAATACTCGATAATTCTGCGGAGCGTCAGATCCAGACTCACTTTGGGCTCGTAACCCACAAATGACTGAATTTTTCCCAGATCTGGAACACGGTAATTCAGGTCTTCGTACGATCCCTTGGCAAACGCCTTGTCGTAGGGAACAAACTCGATCGGAGCCTCGCTTTCCGTCAGTGCCTTCACCTTGTGAGCGAGATTCTTGATACTGATTTCGTTCGTCTCGACATTTCCCCCAAGGTTGAATATTTCGCCCGGAGAGTCCGGATGCTCCACCAGGGAGGTGAGTCCATCGAGGGCATCTTCGATGTCCGTAAAACAACGTCTCTGTTCCCCATCACCGTATACGGTAATCGGGTGTCCAAGCAGGGCCTGCTTCACCATCCGGGGAACCACCATCCCGAAATCACCTGTCTGCCTTGGGCCAATCACGTTGAAGAACCGTACGGTGAGAACCGGTAGTTTTTTTTCTCGCCAATAAGCCAACCCGAGCATCTCATCAACGGCCTTGGTCGTTGAATATATCCAGCGGTCTACAGTAGTAGGCCCAAGCAACCGGTCGTCATCTTCCTGGAAAGAAACCTTTCCATTCTTCTTGCCATACACTTCCGAGGTCGATGCCAGCAGAACCCGCTTTTTCTCCTTGTTCGCCAATTCCAGGACGTGTTCCGTTCCCCTGATATTGGTGGTAAGGGAATGGAGCGGATTGTCGATGATGAAGTTCACGCCAACTGCTGCGGCAAGATGGTAGATGATGTCGCACCAGTCCACAAGAGGTCGGAGAGCTTCCCTGTCCAGAACGGTGCCAATCTTCATGTGAAACTTAGGGTTCTCTTCCAAGTGTCGCACATTGTCGAAATCACCGGTTGAGAGATCATCGATTACGTAGACTTCATGTCCCTGGGCCAACAGTTTTTCCGACAGGTGGGAACCTATGAATCCTGCCCCACCCGTAACCAGCACCTTCATACGTCCTTCCCCTCCCAACAGACGTCCCGGATCGTGTTTTTAAGTAGTCTGCCCTGCTTGTTTTCGAGAAGCTTTTGATAGAGTATGTCAAGATCCTCTACCAACCTACCGATCCCGTAAAGTGCACAAACTCTCCGGCGAGAACTGTCTGGCACTCTCCTGGGATCCTTTAATGCCTTTCCAATTGCATCGGCCAGAGTACGGGGATCTCCCGGTTCGACAATCACACCTGTCTGTTCATCCTTCACCAGGTCCGGGACACCACCAACCCGGGTACCTACAACATAACAACCAGATGCGATCGCTTCAATAACGGTTACCGACAGACCTTCATTAAAAGAAGAAAGGACCACTGCGTCAAGTGCGCTGTAAATCCTTTCTGTTTTATCCATAAATCCAGTGAAGCGAACAAAATCAGATATTCCCAGATCGGCCGTCAGTTTTTCCAGATCCTGTCTGCATTCTCCATCGCCGACGACAACGAATCTTGCACTCGGAAGTGCTTTCAAAACCTGTGCTGCTGCATTCAGAAATACTGGAATGCCCTTTATCGGCACAAGACGTGTCACCATACCTGCCAGTGGCGCGTCTGGAGCGAACCCCAGTTCTGCCCTAATACCGTCATCTCCCGGCGTTGTTCGCAGGAACCTTTGCAGATCAAGGCCCAACGGAATATTCTGCAGCCTCTCCCGAGAAGCAATCCTCAAAGAGCGCAATTCTTTGCGTTGCTGGGAAGTCACCGCGATCACCACATCGGTGGTCAGTGAAAGCAGCCGTTCAGCCAGTATGATCGCTTTGCTCTTCCAGGCCGAATAATAACCGCTGAAGATATTACCATGAAAGGTATGTACAACAATTGGCACGCCGGCCAGCCGAGCGGCCGGCCTCGCCAATCCCCCGGCCACTGTTTTGTGTGTGTGCACGATGTGAGGGCGTACTCTGCGAAATACCTTGTAGAGCCTGTAAAAAGCAGCGATGAACTGAAAGGGGGATACGACCCTTCCCAAACCCTTGATCTCCCTCGGTAAAACACCGGAACGGGAAATCACTTCAGTCATTTCCGCTTCACCGGGGGCAACCTGACCGTTCAAAAGCAAAGTCCGGTACCCGCGAGTTTCCAAACGCGAGGAGATCAGTGTCACGTGGTGCGTCGGCCCACCTACATTCAACCGATCGATCACACGAACTATGCTCACCCTCGAGAAACCTGTCCTATTCGAGGATCGGAATACGGTAATGCTGCCCCTCCTTGCACAAACCTACTGCCGCAAATTATGTTCCAGCCGCAGATTGGAAAATACACAACAATTTGTCGCTAGCTTCCTCGAGCGAGTATTCCTGAATCATCTTCTCTCGACCTGCCTTGCCCATCCTGCCGCGCAGGTCGGAGGAAACGATCAGTTTAGATAATCGATCAATCCACTCTTCGTCTGTTTCTGCAAGATATCCGTCCACGCCGTCTTCTACGATTTGTTTGTTGATTCCTATGGGACTGGCAACCGCCGGGATACCGAGGGCCATATACTGGAGAAGCTTGTAGCCTCCTTTGCCTCTTGTCCAGGGATCATCGGTGAGTGGCATAAGACCAATATGAAAGGTCCGGAGATGCCGCACTTCAGATTCAAGAGACCAATCCAGGTTTTCGACCTCCAGACCATCAAGAGATACTGCATCTGCACCGACGAGCCTGATGGATAAATCTGGAAACCTACTCTTGATTTCAACAAGCGGTGCCCGGATTAGTTCCAGATACCGGGTGGTGGTTTTGCTGCCTATCCAACCCAGCACCAGTTGGGCATCCCGGCCTGCACTTCCTGGAGAATATTGGGCCGTATCGATAGGGCCCGTTATGAATTCTACTTTGGATCCATATCTGGCCGCGTGACCTCCGGTATAGCCATTTTCCACAATTGTATGTCCGGAGGATTTTAACATTCTGGGCAGGCCAGACTGGTGTCGGATGGTCCTTAGACGAGCAAGCCAGCTCTCAGAGGGCGCCTCTGTGGTGAAGATAGCATCGTCGAAATCGAATACAACCTTGTGCCTGTAATGCCTCAATAATTCTGGAAATGGAAATGGAAACAGAACTTTCTGCACATAAATGACGTGGTAGTCGGAGGCTGACCACACACAATGTAACCCTGCACGAAATGTGTTCAGGAAGCATCTCAGGTAATAAAGGGACCGGCGCAAAATGCTGGTTGAGGTACTCGAACTCACCAGTTCGTCGGGAACTACAACCACAAGGTCAACCTCTACGCCTTTGGCCTCGAGGAACGGAAGATACTGAAATACCCGTGTCCGGCTGCTGGCTGCAAGGGAACCATACTGTGAAATAACCAAGGCCTTCACGCCCGAAAAAACCTTCCAAATATAACACCAGGACCCATAGAAATCAATAAGAAACACATGGTTGAACCTCCGTTGCGTGCGTGGTAAGATTGCAGCGGCAGGAATGAAATGCTATTCTCCAACCGGTCTGATGGCAATAAGATCGCGATCCTATCCGGGAATCCATGAGACCGGCACAGGCCGTCGCAGCAAGTCAAATAATTTGCTCGTATCCGCTTCGAAGTGACCGTGTAAGACAGTCATTGTTTCCTCACCTGGCGAATAATCTGCGACGGGAAGAACCTTGTTCAATACCCTTGTCAGCGGTGAAAGCTTGGGCAAATAATATCTGGATACCAGGTGTAACTTCGAGTGCCTGAACGCGTTTACCCGTTCCCTCAATCCGTGAAAACATTGAGATGTATCAATGCCAAGGAATCCGCACACACGATTTAAACCCGACGCGGGATCAGACACCACATCCTCTTCGAACACAATTACCTGAACTTGATCTCGACCAAACAGGTCCAGATAGGTCTTTACCTGCGTGTAGTACTTTCCCATTTCCATCACACCGAACCGCTCGATCACAGATTCTTCTTTGCCCAACAACAGATCGTCTATCCGATGCCTCGGCGATATCCTCCCTGTGCTTATCAGGTGTTTGGTTGCAGACACCGCCCTATGCGCAGGATTCCTCAACGCGATAATGAGTTTGACGTCGGGCAGACAGACCGAGATGTTCTTGTGAACGTCTGAAAGGTGCCCTTCGCTGCTGACCCCATTTGCCCAGAGATAGTCCGGTGTCTTCTCGCCAATGGCCTTCTCTCCGGACACTTCCGAAAAATGAGACTCATACCAGCTCAGTCCCCTGGAAAAATTGAAATCCTTGTCGAAGAAATGCAATTCCAGATCTGGCATAAAGACATCCTGGTGCTGTCTTAGCATCGAAGCCAGCCAGGTGGTACCACACTTCTGAGCTCCTATAATCAGAAAATTCGGTAACAATGCTGAATCTCCGTCTTCAATGCCTGCGCAGGGCAGCCTGCAGGAGGCCTGTTGCTTCGTAGAAAATCCCACGGCCCAGGAACCGTATGCTTGCCACATAGGCGGACATGCCGATAAGAACGCAGCACGGCAGGAACAACCATATCGGGAGATTCGGCAGGAAGATCCACTTGAACGTGATCACACAAACCAGCATCCCCAGACTCCCGCCAATTGCAGGCGCCAGGGATCTGAAGAATTCACCCATCGTGAACCCAACAAGTCTTTGTACAAGGAATTGAGATACCAATGCCAGCAAGATTGCCGAAAGACTCACTGCCAGCGCAACGCCCTCAACACCACCCTTGAGCCCCAGAACCAGAGCGCCAACCATAACACAAGCCGCAAAAATATTCCAGTTCAAGGCCAGACCTGTTCTGCCAAGTGCAGAATAAATTAAACCCGCAGGTGCGGCTACCGACCTCAGGGCACCTGCAGGCACAAGCAGTTGTAGAAGAACTATGGATTTCGTCATACCTGATCCGTAAAGCAGAATAATTCCCGGATCTGCCAGAAGTGAAAACCCAACCATTGCCGGAAAGGCAACCAGTGCTATGTAAGTAATTGTGGTACGGTAGGCGGACCGCAATCGGTCCAGGTCCAATTGAAGGGAAGCAAACGCAGGAAAGGTCACTCGCGAGACCACCTGAACCAACCTCATTTGGGGAAAAGCAATCAGACGATAAGCCAGGCTGTAGTAGCCCAGTGCTTCGTCTCCCAGATACCTGCCAATCATGACGTAGTCCAGATTCTGTTGTCCGTATCCCACCAAACGAGCCCCTACCCACTTCCAGCCGAAGCCAAGCAGTTCCCTGCCCTCCTTAAGATTGAACCGAAAGGATGCCGGGAATGGAGCCACTACCCAGGGAACGACTCCCGACACGCAGGAACGCACAACGAATCCCCAGACAAGCGACCAGAGGCCGTATCCAGATACCGATAACAGAATCAATATGCCGCCACTGCAAATGGCACTGGCCAGATCGATCAGCGCAAGCTTATCGAATTTAAAGGATCGCTCGAGCTGGGCTCTTGGCACCGAACCGACACCGGTAAAAAGAAGCCCGTAAGCCATTGTGGGCAATACTCCCGCAACCTGGCGGTTGCGAAAGACCTCACCCCAAAGTGAAGCGGAAGATGAAAGCAAAATTGCCAGACCGGATGCCGCCACCAGACCTAACCAGAATGCAGCCGCCAGATGGGCGGGTGTGAGATCACGTCGTTGCACTAGAGCCCGCCCCAAACCCAGATCAGCAGCGATTGTTCCTGTTCCCACAACGGTAGCCGCCGCAATCTCCGCGCCGAACGCGCCTGTCTCAAGGTGCCGTGCCGCAACCCCCAAAGCACTGATCTGGATCAGATATCCGACAACCTGGGCCATTCCGGTCCACGAAAGGCCGCGAACAGTCGCCTCGCGTAGATCCTCGCTCATATGTTTCCTTCATCACACGACATATCTATACCGGCCAGGTGCCTGCCTACCAGAATGGCCACAACGATAATGGAACCGGAAAGGATCAACGCAATGCCTGAAGTAATCGAGGCAACAATTCCGACAATGCCGAGCAGTGCTCCCGCAAACCACATGCGACCAACTGCACCGGGTATCGAGTAGCCCAACTGGGTGAGTCTTTGGGCAACATGGTCTCTGCTGGACCGCATCACAGACAAGCCCTTTCGGCGTCTGACCACACAGAGGAATACAGCCTCGAATATCGGTAAGCCCAGAATGACAAAAGGAGCCAGAGCGCCCTGGATTATCGACACTGAATTTGAGATTTCCACGGCCAGCGAGCCTAGGACAAAACCGCAGTAGAGACTTCCGGTATCTCCCATGTAGATACGGGCGGGATAGATATTGTAGATCAGAAAGCCACCCAGACTACCCGCGAGCGCAAAAGAAATCAGCATGACCTCCGGGGACCCGTGAAAGAAGCCCAGACATCCCAGAGCCACGGAGGAAATCAGACCTGCACCGGCAGCAAGACCATCCATCATATCCAGAACATTGAAGGCATTGCACATCCAGATCATCCAGGCCGTAGTTACCAGCCCATTCAACACGGGATCCGAAAAATGCGATACACTCAAGCCCTGCCAGACAGCAATAATAACCGCTGCCGACTGAAGACCCAGTTTTTGCAAAGGCAGAAAAGCCCGGAAGTCGTCGATCACCCCGATAAGAGCCAGCAAAGTTGCGCCAAACAGAAATCCGGATGGTAAAGGGAAGGATAGAAAAGGAAAGATCAGAAACGTCGCCAGATAGATGGCTACGCCACCGGTGGTGGGAACATCAATGGGCAAAACCGTTTTTTCGGGTCTCAACAGTTCAGTACTTGCGTACCAGAGGATATGCGTCAATATTGCTGCTGCGATGAGTCCAGCAACCAGAACGAGGGTGGGGGTCACCACAGTCACCTAAAGTTTCGTCCGGTCAGCGAGAAGCCGGTTCACTCCGCCCGTTCGGTTGAAAGCTCTTAACCGCATCAATCACCTGACGCACTTCACCATCGGTCATGCTTGGGAATAATGGCAGCGTAACAAGTTCCTTCCATACTGAATCCGTCACCGGCAAACTTCTGCTGTAAGGAGCATAAATCGGATACAGATGGTTGGGATAATAGTGTACGCTTGCGTCAATGTCATGTGTAAGCAAATGGTTGATCAGCCCGTCCCGATCCCTCACACGCGGAATGTAAGCGTGCTGGGAAGTGCGAGCGTAGGACTTTATAACAGGTGGCCGCAGCCAACTCAAATCTTTAAACGCCGCATTGTACTGACTCGCAATCTCGCGTCTTTGTGCATTTGCTGATTCCAGTTTTCCCAACTGCACAAGACCGATCGCTGCACTGAGATCATTCATATAGAACTTGTAGCCGACCTCTGTGATGTCATAGCGCCAGCGCTGTTGACCTTCACTCTCCTTGAATCTGTCCCAGGTCCCTTTGGATATCCCCATCCAGCTCAAGCGTTTGAGTCGCTCAGCCAATTTGGGATCATCCGTGGTAATCATTCCCCCGTCACAGGTCGTCAGGTTCTTCTGCGCCTGAAAACTGAAACAGCCGATCATGCCAAGACTTCCGACCATTCTTCCATTATGGTAGGACCCACAGGCGTGGGCCGCATCTTCCACAATGGGAATGTCACGTGCTCTGGCCAGTTCAAGGATGGGGTCCATATCACACGGGTGTCCACTGTGATGAACAACCATGATCGCCGCAGTTTTCTGTGTAATCTGCTCAGCGATTGAAACGGGATCCATGTTGAGGGTGTCTGCCTCGATATCGCAGAATACGGGCGTTGCCCCACATTGTATAATGGCATGATTGGTAGCAATAAAGGTCATCGATGTCGTGAGAACCTCTTTCCCTTCGACACCCAGAACTTTCAATGCCAGCAGCAATGCCGAGGAGCAGGAATTCACACTCACGGCATGGCGGGTACCCACGTATTCGGCGAATTTCTTCTCGAATTCTTCCGCTTTGGGGCCCGCGCCAACCCAGCCGGACAGCATGACTTCCCGGACTGCTGCCACCTCTTCCTCATCGAAGCATGGCCTGAATATCGGAATCATCCTGCACTCCGCACGTGGACCTCAGCTCCAGTTCTCGTCATTATTTTTTGATACGCTCGAATCCGCTCCTGAGCTTCTTCTCTACAGGCAGGGTAAACAAGCTTCATAGTTTGCCAGATCAGTGTTCGCATCCCCATTTCAACAGGTGTCAGCCACGTCAGAAGCCTCGCAGCAAATAGACCAAGGTGCCTTCTGATCATAAGCCTGTAGCTGGTTTCGCTGACGATAAGCATCTGCTCGAGTACTTGCTGTGAGCTTGCCCCTCCAGAATGATGCCCGGTAGCTTCGGGCAGATACCCCACTTCCCAACCAGCAGCCCGGAGCCTCAAACAAAAATCAACATCCTCATAATACATGAATATGCGCTCGTCCAGACCACCCACAGCCTCCATCGCTTTTCTCCGAACAAGAAAACAAGCCCCTGTTACCCAGCCCATTTTCTTGGGCATGGTGGGACGTTGTCGACCGAATGTAAGCCAAGGAAGTATGAGATGCAACAAGAATTTACGACAAACTTCCGCAACTATGTGAGGGTGTCTGCCACAGGTAGCGGCAGGCCTGCCTTTGTCGTCCAGAAGCTTTGGTCCCACCAACCCGACCGACGGGTTATGCTCCAGAAACCGAACCATCTTCGAGGCTGAGTCGACGTCGAGAACCACATCCGGGTTCAAGACCAGAACAAAAGTGGCATCCGAGGATTGCGCCCCACGGTTGATACCCGTTCCGAAACCCAGATTTCGACCGGTTTGGACCACCCGAATCCGCCCTCGTAAATCATGAAGCATCTCAAGGCTGTCATCTGTCGATGCGTTGTCAACAACCACAACCTCCAGATCGAGATCCGGGATGTCGAGCAGGGCTTCCACACATGGTCGCAAAACACGACGGGCGTTCCAGTTCACGATCACGGCTGCAACCCTGAGTTGACAGGATTGTCGGACGAAACCCTGTTTTTTTCCATCTTCAACGTTGATCGTCACTGTTTGACTGGCATTGAGGCCCATTGTCCCTACCGCTTCTGGAGCAAGATAATGTCCTGAGAATTGTCCAAGCCTGCTTCGAGATAACTCAGTATCTGGAAACGCTTGGCATACTGACTTTCGATATAACCTCTGGTATGATAAGCTGCTTGATACCACTCCGGGAAAATTCCCTTCATATAGCCCGTTACTCGGAAGAGAAATCCGTCTCTCCTGATCTGGTCTATCTCTTCACGATCCAGAGTTCGCCAGCAGGTTTCCCCTCGGATCGTAATCAGCACAAGGCCACCTGTTCTAACCACCCTTTGCAGCTCATCCAGCCACTGGAAATGGTGATCTTCGCCAATCTGAGTAAAAACCGTGATTCCCAGAATTAGGTCGAAAGACGCATCAGGGAACGGGAGTGGCGGTTCAGGGCTGTTTACTTCGAAAGTTGCGACTTCAATATTGCGTCTGCACCAGGCAATTGCTTTCGAATCGATATCGGTTCCGAACAGCTCGGAATTCGGAGCTAAGTTTCGAAGCCAGATTATGGTGCGTCCGCAGCCACAACCGAAATCAAGAATTCTCGAGAAGGAAGACAGGCTCTGGTCGATCCGTTGCTGGGCACGATCCACGTCGGCAACGCAATTCCTCCCCACCTCTAGAAAACCGTTGATGTGAGGAGATCCATGAACCCGGTATCTCAATGTGGCCGAAGGAAGACTGTCGAACCCTGTCCCTTTGATTTGCCACCTGTCCCAGAGTCCAACATACCAGCAGTAAAGCCTCATATACCTTCTGTAGATCAGCCTCACAGCAGGTCGCAAACTCTTTGGGAAGATTGGTTTGAGTGCCTCCCACAGAGAAATGATCATGGGGTTCGGACTGCCACGTAGGCACCCTCATCTTCAATGCGCTCGCGAGCGTCAAGTTGTGCCAGGATGCCCAGGAAAACAGCATGAATAAAAATCAGGCGATTCCCTATCATTGTGGAATCCGCCATTCCATAGACCAACATCGCTGTGTAAATAGCCAGGAAGCCAGCACAGAAAAGCCTGGTGGTTTCGTGCCTTGTGCGATTGAACAGGTGATAGGCGGAGACCAGAGCCCTGTAGAAAACCCAGAGGAAAACGACAATGCCTGCAATACCCATTCTCATCCACAGGGTGAGATAGAGATTATCGACTTTTCCAGACGTGAAGAGATAAGGCTTGCCGTTTTCATCTGCCCTCATATAAGTCACTGTGGCGCCGTGCCCACCTCCAAGGAGTGGCCTCTGTTGGATATTGTCCAGAGCGGCCTTATAGGCGATGAACCGGCTTGCAATCGACTGGTCTCCTCCGGTGTAATTAACAGCACCCTGCAGCCTCCTGACTACCATTTCCTCTACACCAACACCCGTCACCCGCTGAAACAGGTGCCCTCCTGCTACAAGAAGAAAAGGTGCCATGAGCAAGATCAGGATTCTACGTCCGCGGTTTGCCGACGCCCTTGGATCAGAGATCACCAGCCACACCAGAACGGCAAGCCCGGTTAGCAAACACACCCACATAGCGCGCCCCATGGTCAGCACCAGCGCCAATCCAATCGGCACCATCGACAGAGTAGCCAGTAATTTACGAAAAGAAGAATTGTCGAACAGGATCAGTGTCACCACCACAAGCGCCCCGATAGGCAGTAGCAGTCCTTCTGTCCTGGCCACTCTGTAAAAATTCCCGATAAATGACAGGTCGACCGTCTGCAGAAATTCGACAATGTATTCTACCCCCACGGTGGCCGCAGAGACCAGCACAAGCATCAGGAAAGATTTGCTCCTGTCCACATCGAAGAATGCAGTGACAACAAAGAATATCCCATAGTAAAGAGGAAACCTGACATCCCGCAGAATCTGCCAAACATTTTGACCATAAAACAGGCCGAGGAAAACGGACCCGGTTACCACCATCAATAATGCCAGAACGGGGACATCGAGACGGGTTCTTCTCCATATTCGGCGCTGATCGAAAATCCACGAGGCACCTGCGAGACAGACGATGATGACCAGCAGCCCTTCGTAAAACTTGAAGTCAAGCGGCAGCATCAGATAATCATCGAAGAACCTGGTAGGGATTACAGCAGAGATAAGACAAAGATACAAAAGGGCCGTTGTCACCGAACCGAACAACGCTGCTGCCGACAGCAGGACCAATACGATCGTGATAGGCACGATCTCGCTATACTTGACCAGAGGAAGCGCGATAATGCTCACCTGGCCACAGCAGGCGGCAAGCAGGAGCCATCGATTTCCCGGGTCCAGCCAGCGGTTAGAACCCGGATTCATGGCCTTCACTTCATTCACTGTTTACACCTCGTTGCCTCGGTGCTGTTTCTGAAATAATCTTGAGCAACTGGCCATGGAATTTGCTGTCGCTCCGGATCGCCACTCCCATAATGGACCCTAGGGAGGCACCCGTAAAGTAGGAGTATCCTGCTTCGAATCCTCTATGTGAAATGATGTTTTCGATTCTTTCCCTGTAATGGGGATGAGGCATGTAGATCAAGTCGGGCTTTCTCTCGTTTAAAAGATAGTGGGATGAGAATCCCCTGCGCGCAATCTCGGGATCGTTCAGCCCCGCCAGGTCCACAATCTGCTTATGCGGATTAAGGGCGGCAACGCGCCCTACTTCTGTTGTTGCGATAATAAGGTCGTTAGGCAAAGTGGACACGTGCTCCAGACCAACCCAGAAATCCGAAAATCGGTCTCTGTAATTCATCAACAGATCGTAATGCAGAAGATGCCCTGATCTCACCTTTCTGAACAGCGCCTTGCTTACTGCCATCGAGGGACCTAGCAGCACACCGGCAAGCAGGACCAGGGACAGCCAGCGCACGATTTTTGGAGAACTGGACAGACCATCACGAATGGATGCGGGAAGCCTGCGAACCAACCTCAGGCCACCCCTTGCAGACAGGAATACAAGGACGGGCAGCGTGGGATAGTAGAACCGCTGTGGGCGATACATCACTTGCAGAACAAAAAACAGGTAGTAAACAAAGAAGACAATCACCGACAGCAAAATTCCTGTTTCCAGCAATGACTCCCGGGACCTCCAGAAACGCGTGTTGATAGCCAGATCTGCACCAATGATTGCAAAAAGAAACCAGTATGAAACGAAATACTTGAGGAATTCGGTGTAGGGGACCAATCGGTATTGGTGGTTCATGAACGAACCGTATGAATCCATCCCCTTTGTGAGGAAGGAAAGAGGCAACGGATATCCGAAGTATGACCAGGCCCACAGAATCTGTATAAGAACAACGGAAATTGTAACCAGGAGGGCAATCCCAAACAACTTGCCGACAAGCGACCGGCGGTGCAAGAAATAGCCTGACAGGGGGAGGCCCAGGGTGAACACCAGCATGTCAGGTCTTGCAAGAAAGGCACATCCCCCTACAACACCCAGCCACACTGCAGATTCTGTGTGTGGATGCTCCTCAAAACGCAGAGCCAGAAGAACATAGGCTGCCAGATATGCCATAACGAACATGGTATCCATGCCACTTACAAAATGACTTGCAACCGAATGAATTCCATTGGCCAGCGAAAAAATTGCCAGCAGGATCAACAGGGTCGGCTTCACCCCCTGCGTATGTGCAATACGCAGCATCAGAAGCAGCATGAGGTAAACAAATACAAGACCGGAGAGTTGGCTGGAAACACTGGCTGCCAGACTTGGATCGCCCGGAAGCACAAGGCGGACAGGAATCACGATAGCCAGAAAGAGAATTGACGTCAGGCCATAGACGGGTGCGCCACCTGGATTCCAGGAAAGCAACCCATTTTCGATGAAGTTGTCTGCATAACGTACGAACATATACGCATCGTCAAGCACGAACCCGGCACTCGACTGGGAAAGAATCCCCAGGATCATAACTAACACGCACAGCGTGATACCGGTTTTTGCCTGTATCGAATAAGGCGCCTCTGTGGACGATGCGTATTCAGGGGTCATCGATTCAATTTCCTGGCAGGTCAAAAAAAGTTGTACTCGGCCGCAACATTGAGTCGATTGCCGCGTGCGTTGCTCCTCGGGCCGGTGGGCAAAGGTACAGTACCTACGCTATCCAGGACATATTCTACCGTGAAAACCATGTCCTGGAAGGGTTCCGCACGAACGCCTGCGGCAAATCGGGTGGTGGTTTCTCTGTGTCCGGCCAGGAATGACTTTGTGGCAGGATCTTGCGGCCGTCTCCCCTGTTCCGCATCTCCACCTACATTCGTGAGTGTGCCATCAGGGTTCAGAACGTTTTGTCCTTCCCGATCTCTCTCGAACCTCAACCGGAAAGACAGCCACGATCGGAAGTGATGTGCCAGCTGGCCCCAAAGACGATCCGCGTTTGGACCCAGCGGATATCCCAGGAGGGCATCGTAATGTTCAAACGTGTTGATGTCGAATTTGTGCGAGTAAACGTAAGGTGATAACCGGACATATTCCACCGCAAGGTCGGTGTCGCGCAAATGGAGTGGGTCGACCCAAAATACACCCACTTGTAGTCCGAATTTATTGGAGAAAGCCCCAGGACTGAATTTCCGCAGGTCGTCCATGAAAAACGACAAATAGGTCTTCACACCATTCACGGGCCTCAGGCTAATGTCGAGACCCATCAGCAAGTTATCTTTGTCACCTGTGGCCATCTGTGCGGCGGCAAGTACCGATACTGGTGGAAGGTAGAGAAAGTCAGGTCTTCTGTGACCGTAAATTACTGCTTCGTGGAGTCCAAGAGAAATTTTAGGTGTAAGATCGATTTCCAGGCGGTGAGCCGATAGATATTTGGAGGGTGAGAAAATCCTGAGATGGCCGTTTTCGATCCGGCTGAGGCTGCTGTCGATCGTGCCGGGTCTGGCGTGAAGAAAGCCCACAAGATGGGAGAACCGAACCCTGCCGTGCGATACCTTCAGACGAATCATCCCGAAGGGTGGCGGATTGGTGCCCAGAAACAGATTGCCTGAACGCCCGGGACCCCAATCCAGTGTGGACTTCCCGAAATCCAGGGAAAACCATTTCGTACCCCATACAAGCTGAAAAGACGCCTCTCGGAAGTCCACTGTCTTACCTTTGAATTGCACGAATTCAATCGGACGTGCGATTACATCATCTCGAACCACACGGGGTCGGGTGCTCCACTCTCTTGCTTCGAAGTGTCTGATCCTGAATCCGAACCGATCTCGATATACGCCCTCCAGAATGCCTCCGACATAGGTCTGTAAAACTGATTCCCTGGAATGAGTTTTCCCACGAATCAAAATAAACTGCTGCTTGAACAGGGGTTCTACACGCACCATCGAAGTGGAATCTTGCCACATCATCAGTGGTTCACCCAGACGACGCCATCCACGCTGGACCGTTGCCCCGGAAATATATCCTAACCTGTGGATCTCGTCCCGAAATTCGTATTTATATCTTTCAATCAGGACACGTTCGGATCTGGAGACCGATGCTCCCGAATCTACTTGCACCAGGATGTCAACGATCAATGAAGCGACCCGAGTCCGTGAATAGGGCCTCATCCCAGCAGAGGGGGCCCTGAACCAGCCGTGTGCTTCGAATCGGTCGATCGTGTGGTAAATTCGATGCGAGAGAGGAACATCAGGGGATGGATCGGCAGCAGAAACATCGATAGCCGACAACATCAGGAAGGAAAGGCAAACGAAGAAATTGGACAAATCGAAATCCGGAATTGTTTGGAGGAAAGGGCGGACACGCAATTGGTCAACTTATGGGAGTAACCGCCCGCCTTCTGAACCGGGAATCAAAGAAATAAATCGGCCAAAAATCGACCGTGGTAGTATACAACAACTGATACAATTGTCAAGCGTAAGTGCTCAAATTTCAACAAGCAATGTAAATTTACAAACAGCTGTGATGGGGTGCGTTTCCGGTCGCTTCTCAGCAGATTTTTCTGCTCGTGCTCCCGGCGTGCTCCTGTATCCGAATTGCCTTGACATTGCAGTTTCATACCCCTATTTTCACATCCTGTTGACCGCTCTTGATTACAACAATGCCCTGGAATTTCTATGTTGGTGAAGCAACAAAGACCCGCTTCCGCCTGTGACGATTGCCGGCTATGCTCCCGGGATAACGAGACACCCCACAACGGCGCAGCCTTCGTGGAATCCATAGTCAGCGACGTCGTTCAACGCGTTCGGGACGGGAACACCCGGCCGCTTTCCGCCTCGGTGGGTGTTTCCGCCAGACACTGCCATCTCAGCTCGGAAGGTATGGAAATTCTTTTTGGACCGGGGTCGGAACTGACGCCGTTCAAAGACCTGTATCAGCCGGGTGCTTTCGCCGCAGAAGAAATGGTTTCCGTGGTCGGCCCCAGACTTCGAGCCATTGAGCGAGTTAGGATACTGGGGCCAACGAGAAACTACAATCAGGTAGAACTTGCGCGAACAGACGCAATTTTCCTCGGATTGAACCCACCCGTAAGGGATTCGGGAGATCTTGAAGGAGCTGAGCCCATCACATTCGTGGGGCCGGCGGGGTCAATAACGGTTCCTGCAGCGATTCGTGCCATCCGCCACCTGCACCTGAGGCCGTCGGATGTCTCAGAAATGGGGTTGGGTTCTGTAGAATCGGTTAAAGCGCGTGTGGGCGGCGTAAAAGGCGTTGTATACGAAAATGTTCGACTGAAAATCGATCCGAGCTATCTTCCGGAACTGCATCTGGACACAGACGATGCCAATGCTGCGGATATCGTATGCGGCGATTCTGTCGAGATAGAAAAATAAGAGGAGGCCGGTTCCCAATCAGGTCCGTCAGCCCGCTCAGTCTAAAAGTCCTGTTGCTGATCTTCGTTCTCTGTCCGCCTCTGGTGTATTGCTTTCACCGTGTGCAGATGGATGACCCATATATCACGTTCCGATATGCACGGAATCTGACTGAAGGCCACGGACTATTCTACAACCCGGGTGAGTCCGTCCTCGGCACCACTTCGCCACTTTTTGCCATACTCCTTGGCCTTGGAGGCCACGTCGCCAGGGACTATGCCCTACTCAGCAGTATCGTGAGCGGGGTGGCGCTCGGAGCACTCGCCTGGTTGACATACATTATTCTTCGCAGGTTCAAAGAACCAATCGCCGGAGCGGTAGCCGCTGGCCTCATCATTACGAATCCTTTGATGGGGGATGCACTCGGTTTTGAATTGAATCTGTTTCTCGCATTGGTATTTGGAGGATTTGCTGCCTATTTTTCAGGGCGACCCGGTCTTGCTGCCGCCTTGCTGGCACTGGCTTCACTTACCCGTGGCGATGGGTTGGTTCCATCCGGCGTGGTCCTGGGGCACCATCTTTGGAAGCACAGGGAGCAGGGCCTGCTGCCCGTTTTGATATTCGGCGCCATTTTTGGTAGTTGGTTCGCCTATGCCGCCTATACGTATGGTTCGCCGTTCCCCAATACCCTGGCAGCCAAGAAGGCGATGGGAGCCAGCGGGCTCTGGCGTACATATATTGAAGGCGCGCTCCGAATCGGCTTCGTATATCTGAGGATGTCCCCCGCTTTTTTGTGGTTCGGTCTTGTCGCTATCTTTGGAGCTGCGGCACTCCTTGTTTTTGACAGACGCATCTGGATGATTCTGGGGAGCGTCTTGTTGACCAGCATAACATATGTGGTCATGGGTATTCCGGAAGGATTCAACTATTATGCGGGTTGGATGCCCGCCCTCATGATCCTAAGTGGCATCGGCGTTGTTAAGCTCGCAGAACTGATTCGGCTTCAGTGGCCCGCCTGGCCTGGAAAATGGGTCGTAATCGCCGCTGCACTACCGTTGCTGGTGGCGCAAATGACCCCGATTCTCAAGGATATATCTATTGATCCGGAGCCCAGGTATGAAATATACCGTCAGGCAGGGGAATGGCTGAATCTCGAGACCCCGGACAAGGCCTCGATCGCCATGGTGGAAATTGGGATTCTTGGTTATTTTAGCAGGCGTAAGATTGTGGACATCTGTGGTCTGGTGACGCCGGAAGTTGGATCTCATTTGACATCTAGAGATGTGTCCTGGTCCGTGCGTACCCTGAAACCGGACTATGTCATATTGCACGATCCACTCTGGACGACCCTGGAGGGGCCAATTGGCTCAGCGGGCTGGTTCCAGGAAGATTATACTAAAATAAAGACGTTCGATGGCGAAGAGCCTTATATTCTTGCACTCTACCAAAAACGCAATCTCGATACGGGTACCGGTAGCACTCAGCAATGATGGGATTCCACCAGGACGTGCACTGGCATGTCCTTCACAGGTCAACGACCTACCAGGAGGTACGACGAAATGGGTGAAGCCCTTGGCATGATTGAAACAAAAGGATTGGTGGCAATGATTGAAGCCACCGATGCGATGGTGAAAGCAGCAAACGTGCAGCTTGTTAACTGGGAAAAAATTGGTGCGGGGTTTGTTACTGCAATGGTAAGGGGAGATGTTGCAGCAGTCAAAGCTGCAACTGAGGCAGGCGCCGTGGCTGCCGCCAAGGTAGGCGAGTTGATATCAGTTCATGTCATTCCGCGTCCACACAGCAGCCTGGAAGATGTGCTGCCCATTGGCAAATCATCCTGACCAATTGAGTGTCACCTATGATATTGGGAAAAGTGGTGGGAACAGTGGTCGCCACACAGAAGGACAGCGGCCTGGAAGGGTTCACACTCCAGATTGTGCAAAGTGTAGACACGCGCTCACTCGAACCCGAGGACAGCTTCCTCGTGGCAGTAGATGCCATAGGCGCGGGTGAGGGTGAAATCGTTTTATGTACAAGCGGGAGTTCTGCTCGGATGACGAGCCGTACGGAAGACAGTCCTGTGGATGCTGTAATTGTAGCCATAGTAGATTCTGTGGAAATGGACGATACCACGACCTACCGGAAGCATGGATAGTCGAACACTTAAACGGCAGGTGGCCCTAACTGGTTAGCCTGTAAGCGGTGCTATGAACCTGAACGAAGAGCAGATCAGATCCGTAGTTGAAGAAGTCGTCCGAGGGTTGTCCTCTGGGACATCTGCACCGGCAATTTTGCCCGGAAGATCTCCACATGCTTCAGGTGGTGATGATGGCGTTTTTGAGGAACTCGAGGGCGCTGTCCAGTCGGCTGCGATAGCTCAGCGAGATCTTGAAGCCCTCTCATTGGAAACCAGAAGAGGGATTATCGAAGCACTCCGACAAGCTTCTTTGGATCACGCGAAGGGCCTGGCCCAGATGACCATTGAAGAGACGGGGATGGGTCGTATCGCCCATAAAATAAAGAAGTTTGAGGTAGTTTCCAGCCTTACCCCGGGAGTGGAGGATCTCGCTCCAGAAGCGTGGTCCGGCGATCGAGGCCTCACGATAGTGGAAAGAGCGCCCTTTGGCGTCGTTGCGGCCGTCACACCATCCACGCACCCCGTTCCCACAACCATCAATAATTCAATAAGCCTTATTGCCGCCGGCAACAGTGCGGTGTTTGCGCCCCATCCGAGTGCAAAAAACGTTTCCATGGTGGGAGTACAGATCCTGAACAAGGCGATTGTGTCAGCTGGTGGTCCCCCGAATCTGGTGACAGCGGTAAGGGAACCAAGCATCCAGACAGCTCAGGATTTGTTTGTCCATCCAGACATAGATTTGATACTGGTCACGGGCGGGGGCGGCGTCGTAAAGGCCGCGATGCAAGCGCCAAAAAGGGCGATAGCGGCGGGTCCTGGCAATCCTCCTGTTGTGGTAGACGAAACTGCGGACCTTGGCAAGGCTGCCCAATCCATCATCGAAGGTGGGGCCTTCGACAACAATATCCTGTGCATTGGCGAAAAGGAAATCTTCGTTGTAGAGAGCGTTGCCAATGAACTGAAGCAGCAATTGTTAAACAGAAAGTGCGTGGAATTGGACAGCGCCCAGATAGATGCCCTGGCAAAAATCGCATTTCCCACGGATCAGAAAGGGGAATGGGTGATCAACCGGGAGCTGGTCGGCAGAAACCCGCACGTGCTGGCGGAAACCATAGGCCTAAACGTGGCCCCCGATACAGAACTGCTCATCGGCGAGACCATAGCAGAACACCCATTTGTGCAGCGCGAGCAAATGATGCCGTTCATCCCTATCGTCAGAACGCCGGACGTGGACACGGCTATCCGGCAGGCCGTCCAGGCTGAACAAGGCTACCACCACACGGCAATCATGCATTCCAAGAATGTGGAAAGCATGACCAACATGGCCAGGGCCTGCCGATGTACCCTGTTTATCAAGAATGGGCCCAGCTCTGCAGGTCTGGGTGCTGGTGGTGAAGGGTATACTTCCTTCTCGATTGCCACGCCTACCGGCGAAGGTTGCACCTCCGCCCGCACCTTTACCCGGCAACGCCGATGCACGCTCGTAGACTACTTCAGGATCGTCTGATGAGACTTGGAGAGGTCATTGGAAAAGTCGTTGCCACCAGAAAAGACCCGTCACTTACGGGATGCAGATTGCTCATCGTACAACCCCTTGATCATGCAGGAAAAAAAGTAGGCCGACCCTTGATTGCAGCCGATGTCGTCAGTTGCGGACAGGGAGAAACGGTATATTGGGTAAGTGCCAGAGAAGCCCCGAACGCACTCCCGTCCGACAGTCCTGTAGACGCTGCCATAGTGGGCATATCAGATCGCATCGACGTGAATAACCTGTAAAATATCCAGAACTGAGCTCGCCTATGTTCCTTGCCCTCGTACTTGGAAGTGTGGTCTCCACAGTAAAACATCCGGCGTACAACGGCACGAAACTCATGATCGTACAACCCCTGAAACCGGACGGGGAAGCAGCCGACGATTCCCTTCTGGCAGTCGACACTGTCGGCGCCGGGCCAGGAGAAAAGGTCCTTGTGGTTCGTCAGGGCGCTGCGGCAGCGCAGGTTCTTGGAGTCCCCCGTCCACCCATCCGGTCGGTGATTGTTGGAATTGTAGACCGGGTGGAACTACACAACTGAGAAAATTATTATGACACAGCACCAGACGAAACTGGACATCCTCGAGGCAGGCAGGCGACTTTACCAGAATGGATACATCGTATCCAGCGACGGGAATGTGTCTGCGCGCATCGATGAGGACAGAGTTATTGCGACCCCAACGGGACTGTGCAAAGGCACCCTGAAAATGGAGGACCTCTGCATCTGTGATATGGATGGCAACCTTGTAAGCGGACGCCTCAAACCCTCCTCCGAGATAGGGATGCACCTTTTTCTATATCGGGAACGTCCGGATATCAAAGCCGTTGTTCATGCACATCCGCCCACCGCTACAGGGTTTTCGGTCGCCGGAATCCCACTGACTGATTGTGTACTTCCAGAAGTGATTATTACTGTTGGTTCCATTCCCATCGCCAAATATGGCACCCCTGGTGGCCCCGAAATCTCGGAGCCCATTCGCCAGTATGTAAAGGACTACGACGCATATCTGCTCGAAAATCATGGTGCTACTACCGTGGGTTCAGACGTGATGAATGCCTACTTCAAAATGGAAACCATGGAACATTTTGCCAAAATCCTGTTCGTTGCCAAACAGCTTGGTGGGGTAAATGTCCTGGACAATGAACAGGTAGGCAAACTCCTTCAGATCCGCGATCGCCTCGGGATCAAGGGCCCGAATCCCGCTTGTGATATCCCGCCCTCTTCTCCTGTGACTTCTCAAAAGGGTATTCCTACTGTTCGGACGAAGTCAGCTGGGGGCACAACACCTGCAACTGGTCAGAAGGGTGCAGCCTCGAACGACACTCTCGTTGATGAGATCGCCCGCCAGGTGATGAAGCAATTGACCAGGACCTGAGCCTGACTCGTTGCTTATCTGAATTATTCATACGCGAACAACCCAATCTCATGAAAATTCTGGTCGCAAATGTCGGCAGCACGTCGTTCAAGTATAAGCTGCTTGATATGTCCAACGAGACCCTCCTGGCCGAAGGACGGATCGAGAGGATCGGCGATCGTGCTGCTCCCGTTGAGCATTTTTTCAGCGGACAACGCGTAAAAAAGTCCTGTTCCATACCGGACTATCCCTCGGCAATAAGGGAGGTAATGACCAGCCTCTCAGGGCTGATTGCTTCCCCATCGGACCTGGACGCGGTTGGTTTCAAAACCGTGCACTTGCGTGGCGAGCCCGGTGTTTATCTCCTGAACGAAGAAGTACTTCAGCGAATGGCCGATTACAACGATCTGGCCCCTGCGCACAACCCGCCCTATATCCAGGCCGTCCGGATATTCCGCGAAATGTATCCCGACCTTCCGCTTGTGGGTCTTTTTGAAACCGCTTTCCACACCACCATTCCGGATTATGCCTACACCTATGGCGTGCCCTATGAATGGCAGGAGAAATATGGGGTGCGCAAATACGGATTCCATGGTGCCTCACACCGTTACGTCTCTCAGAGAATCCACGAACTGATCGACCTTCCTGAAAAGGACTGCAAACTCATTTCCTGTCATCTGGGCGGCAGCTCGTCGCTTTGTGCAATAGTAAATGGTCGCTCCATCGATACGACGATGGGTTTTTCCGCGCAGGATGGCCTGTTGAACAGCACCCGTAACGGGTCTATGGATCCCTTTATTATCCCGTTTATCATGGATAGAGAGGGAATCTCCACCTCAGACATCAGAGACATCCTCTCGAAGGAGAGCGGTCTGCTGGGAATATCCGGCGTCAGCGGCGACATGAGAGATCTAGAGGAAGCTGCAGAATCCGGACACAGGAGAGCCAGATTGGCCGTAGACACGTTTTGTTACGGTGTGAAGAAACAGATTGGGGCAATGTCCGCTGCAATGGGAGGTGTGGATGCCATCGCCTTCGCGGGTGGCATAGGAGAGAGGGGAACGGACATTCGCACACGGATTTGTGAGGGGCTGGAATTCCTGGGGGTGCATGTCGGCGAGAGCGCCAATAAAGAGGGTCCTCCCGAACGCGTGATATCCAAACCAGGAAGTCCCGTAAGCATAGCGATCATCAAAACCAACGAGGAGATCATTGTCGCAAGAGAAACTGTTCGCTTCCTGTCCACATAGGGAGCCCTTGGATGAATCTTCTAAATCCCATCTTGCTGCTTTCCTGCCTCGCCTTTTCCGGGCATTCCCAGGTTCTTGCATTCGACCGAGAACTCTGGACCACCTTCGCAAACATGAACGAGATCACCGCCATCGCGGAGGGTGATACTCACATCTATATTGGAACTACGAAAGGTATCCGGAGATACGACAGATTCGCGGATCGCTGGATTTCTCCGCTTACGACACTCGACGGCCTGCCGAACAACAGGGTAAGAGACCTTGCCTACAACTCTGAAACGGGCGATCTGTGGATTGATACCTTCTCAGGCAGTGTCGTATGGCTCACACGTTTGGAGTCCATCTCCCTGTTTGCTGAAAATCCGCCACCGCCCCATCCGCACATCTCCGTCCCACCCGTTTATCTGCCCTTCAGCTATTATCTGGACGCGCCCAACTGGATTCGTGGTCCCAAACGTTCATATGCCATTACAGACGTCCATCTCGACACCTGGCGAATTCTCTGGCTTGGCACGCGTGGCCTGGGAGTGGGTCGGGCAGATATGCGAACAGAGGAGATGGAGTTTCACAGATATGGGCCGCTGGACGAAAACATCGACACCATGGTGCGCGACGGCAAAACCATCTGGTTCGGCGGATCTCAATCTCGATCCGGTCCCTCTCGCGGGATTTCCCGCTTTCACCTCGAATCAGGTGACTGGACATATTTCGAATCCGAGAATTCGTTCGAGATTTTCAATGTTCAGGTTACGAGCATACTGCCGGACAGTGCATTTGTCTGGTTTGGCACGCACCAGGGGCTGATGCGATACACCCGGAAAACGGACCAATGGCTGAAATACAGGGTCAGCCGCCGAAGGTGGGGGCACGTTACGGCGCTGGCAAAAACGCAAAACCGTCTTTGGATAGGTACGCTTAACGGACTCGCCATTTTCGACCAGGAGGCCGACTCCATCCGAACTGTCGGAGGTAGCCAGCGCTTCACGATTCGTGACCTGGCTATTGGGGCAGAGTATATCTGGGCGGGTACCGATTACGGCTTGTTCAAATGCCCGCTTGGGGATGTGACATGGGGTCCTGCCGAGAGCGAAAGCAGCATCTTGAAAATGCCGGTTAACGGCTTGCTCGCCAACCGGTCCGGTGTCTGGGCGACACTCGAATCCCCTTCGGCACTGATCTACCTGCCCGCCAACGGAGGTGATGTTCAGCGGCATCCCTTCCCCGAAGTTAGCGGGGATCGCCATATTGGAATCGCTGCAGATTCATCAGCCGTCTGGTTGGCTACGGATATGGGTGGCTTCAGGTTCGATATCCGCAGAAAGCAGTTCAGAAGATACTCCACAGCGGACGGGCTCATCGGCGAACAGGTGAATTCAGTACTCCTTGAGGGCGATTATGTATGGTTCGGCACGACCAGGGGTGCCTCCCGGTATCAATGGAAATTGGATTTCTTTGATTCAAATCATTAATTTTATTGGATTAATATCGAACATTACCTACTTGTGATGCTAAAAAGTGCGTGACAGGGGCAGCCATATTTGTTATCTTACAATTTGTTCACCCCTAACGTGATGGCCTGTAGTCCAACTCCCGAATTGGTCATTATGAATCCCCTTGCTCGCCAACAAATTCAGAAGACATAGTACGGCCAGCCTGAGCTATTCAGCTACAGCAGGATGGCCGTTTTGTATTTTTTGGTTTATTCGATTGGGATCAGTGACAGATGAGCAAAAACGCATTGGGTTTAATCGAAACAATTGGGTTTGTAGGCGTTGTCGAGGCCGCAGATGCTGCTATAAAGGCTGCATCGGTCGAACTATCCGCCGTTGAGAAAATCGAAGGTGGGCTGATTTCGATCCAGTTACTGGGAGATGTTGGTGCCGTACAGGCGGCCGTTCAAGCGGGTGCCGAGGCCGCCCAAAGAGTTGGACAACTCGTGTCTCAGCACGTTATCCCCAATCCTCATGATGATCTGGTGGATGTATTTGGCCTTGACGGTACCGACTCGGCGGCCCTCGATCTGGAGTCTCTGTCCGTAACACAGTTGCGTTCCCTGGCAAGACGTACTTCCGGTCTGTCCATCCAGGGTCGTGAGATCTCACGATCGAATCGAGATCAACTTATCGAGGCGCTGAGGTTGGCTGACGTGGGAAGTCATCCGGAAGCCGGAGAACCAGATGGAAACTGATACACTCTGGGATAGAATCAAGCAGGGCATACTGGAAAGCGCGAACTCCGCAGCTGAAAAGGCTGAATATCTGGGCAAAATCGGCCGGGCGAGACTGGATATCGCGGGCACACGGCACGCCATTCACGAAACATTCGCGGAGCTTGGCGGTGTGGTGTATACCTATCTCCGGGATGGGAAAAAGGCGGCTGTTGCGCAGAAAGAGGACGTTCAGACGCTGATCGAAAAAATTGGCGATCTTGAAGGCCTCCTCAGAGATCGGGAAGCCGCTCTCGGGAAAATCAGAGACGGGAATAACGGGGACGAGGTCCCGGACGGGGAATCCTCAGCCAGGTAAATTGGCATGGCCCGAACAGGTCTGAGCCAGAATAGTTTCCATTTTCGGCTTGTCATATTCTTTCTAATTTCAGCCGTGTGGATCGGTCCCGGTCGAGCAGAAAAAAGTAAGAGCCCATTTCCCGATGTTGCCAGCGGTGTCAGGCCCACTGTAGTAAGTATTTCGTCCAGCTTACCCAGAGGAAATGAGATCTCCTGGGCAAGATTCCGTCGCAGTCCAGCAGCACAACGATTTGGGTCTGGTTTCATACTAGATGCCGAAGGCCACATCCTCACCAACAACCACGTTGTGAATGAGGCGTTCGACATTCAGGTTGCCCTGTCGGATGGCATAGAGTATCCAGCCGAGATTGTTGGACAGGATCCGGATACGGATCTCGCTCTTTTAAAAATTTTCGCTCCGCGACTTCTGCGAGAAAACCGAATTGCAAAACTGGGTTCCTCCGATTCGGTTACCGTTGGCGATTGGGTCATGGCGGTGGGGAGTCCCTTCGGTTTCCATCATACGGTGAGTGTGGGTGTCATTAGCGCTAAAGGCAGACACCTCGATAAAATCGAAGGAGAGGTGCTCCCACCACCTTATCAGGATTTTCTGCAAACCGACGCCTCCATCAATCCTGGCAACAGCGGAGGTCCCCTGGTGGACCTTGAGGGTCGTGTGGTCGGTGTCAACACGGCCTATAACCCTGGGGGCAATGGAATTGGATTTGCGATTCCTATCGACCTGGCCAGACGCATTGCCGAAGAGTTGTTGCGTCACGGAGAGATCATAAGAGGCTATCTGGGTGTCCACCCGCAGGATTTGACTCCTGATTTGGCTGAGGCCCTAGGCCGCGACGTCGAAACCGGCGTTCTGGTTGCAGAAGTCGAACCGGGAAGTCCGGCAGAAAAAGCCGGATTGGCTCGTGGCGACTTGATCTTGAAACTGGCGGGGAATACGGTCAGAAACGGTGCCGGGTTTCTAAAGTTGGTCGCACGTCAAGTTCCGGAAAAAGTTGTCGAGATCGAAATTGTGCGGGATGACTCGGTACTTACGCTGTCGGGTAAACCGGTCAGACGTACTTCCTCACTGGAAACCGCCACAGTATCCCCCGCCTCGAACATCGTGTGGCCCGGGATGGAAGTTAGCAACCGGTGGGACCTTGAAAGCCGCCGGCTGAGCGTGTCCAGAACAGGTCAGGGCGTAGTTGTCACCTACGTATCACCTGGTGGGCCAGCAGATAAAAAGGAAATTGAAAGAGGCGATGTCGTTCTTGAGATCGGTGACGTCGCCATATGGAACGTTCGTGATTACCAGATCCTGATCGGAATGGTGCAAGACCACGCCAAACCTACCCTCGTCCTGGTTCTCAAGAAGAACGAGGGACATACGTGGTATGTCGCCCTTCGACAAAATAGTAATCCCCCTTCAGTTGACCGCTGAAGGCAATCTCATGCACCCTTAAACCAGGAGGCAGCTAAACATGTAGAGGTTCCCCTTCTACCGCAATGAATTGAAGACTGATCACAAGATCAGCGAAGTTCACTGCGACAGTCTAAACCCCTCTGGAGAATTCGGATATCCCTTTTTAGTCCTGACCTCCATCCAACCGCACTGTACCTCCCCGGTGCAAGGAGAGGCTGACGAGTGTCTAAGCTAGCCAAAAGGCCATACGCGCGAGAAGACGAATCATTAGATCAGTATCTGCAGGAAATTGGCGAGGTGAATCTAATCACCGCAGCAGAGGAGATTACCCTTGCCAAAAGAATCAAAAAGGGCGATCAGGATGCCCTTGAAAGACTCACAAAGGCCAACTTGAGATTTGTGGTAAGTGTGGCCAAGCAATATCAGAATCAGGGCCTTTCTATGGGTGACCTGATCAATGAAGGAAACCTTGGCCTGATCAAGGCTGCCAAAAGGTTCGATGAAACGAAGGGCTTCAAGTTTATTTCTTATGCTGTCTGGTGGATTCGGCAAGCGATTCTTCAAGCCCTTGCAGAACAGTCCCGAATTGTACGCCTTCCTTTGAACAGGGTTGGTACGCTGCACAAGATCGGCAAAGCTTCCAGTGGGTTGGAGCAGGAATTCGGACGTGAACCCAGCCCGAGCGAAATTGCAGATCAGCTGGATATGAGCGACTATGAGGTCATGGATACACTCAAGATCTCCAGTCGTCATTTGTCTCTGGATGCCCCGTTCAACGAGGGGGAAGACAACAGTTTGCTGGATGTCCTGGAAGACGATCTCCAGCCCTCTCCAGACGAATCTCTTATAGACGATTCCCTCTGTCGAGAAATCGAAAAGGCGCTTGCCACCCTGACACCAAGAGAAGCTGAAGTAATCACCCTCTATTTTGGAATCAACAGGGAGCAGCCCCTCACATTGGAGGAAATCGGCGAAAGATTCGGTTTGACCCGCGAAAGGGTGCGCCAGATCAAAGAGAAAGCAATCCGGCGACTCAGACATAACTCCAGGAGTCGTCCGCTGAAATCGTATTTGCATTAAAAGGCAACTGATTTGATACAAGCGAGTCCACAGCCGCAACTTGCCGGCTGTGGACTTTTTACGTACCTGTGTTACTCCCTGTTTTTTCAAATGTTGACACTGTATCTGCTGCTCCTATTACTTGACTGATCTGGCCAAACAATTTAAATTAGGGTTTCTTCGAGAAGGCGCTGCTTCTAATCACATTCTATAGAAAGGGTTCGTTATGTCCAGCACCCGTATCACCAACTTTCTGCTCCTGATTGTTGCTATTTTGCTTACCGCTAACCTGCTGCGCCCTATGCTTGCTCCGGCTACGGCTCATGCCGATGATGAAACGGCGACCGAGGAGTTCACGGCAATTACAGGGGCGGGTAGAACCTGCTGGATACTCAAGGGAAACAAAGTCTATTACATTTTGGCCGACAACGAAGGGTATATCAAACACATCAACCGGCCAGAAGAACTGCCCGAATAGCATCAGACGGACAGAAATCACTTGTCTCAAACGGAAGACTCGCCGACGCAAGTCAATGGGTCGAGTCCGGCCACAAGGAGTCAATGCCACAGACTCGGAACTGCTACGATTACAGCTCTGCGATACATATCCATTCCACCATATCCGATGGTACAGGAGAGGTGGCCGAGATCATCAGGGCTGGCCAGGCTGCGCACCTTGATATCATAATACTTACCGATCATAACAGTCTTCAAGCCAAGTCCGATGGATGGGAAGGCTGGCACGATGGCCTGCTTGTTGTGGTAGGTGAAGAGGTCTCCAGCCGACGCGGGCACTGCCTTGCACTTGGAACGAATAGCGAGGTCAGTCCTTACCAGTCTGCCGATGGAATTATCAGGGACATTCGGGTTCAGGGAGGTCTGGCGTTCCTGGCTCATCCTCACGGTGTATATCGCCCGCTGTTCCGGACAAGGAACCACTCCTGGAGGGACTGGAGCGTTCGCACATTTACCGGTCTCGAGCTCTGGTCTTACATGTTCGACTGGGTTAGCGAGCTGAAATACCACAGGTTCCTCAAACATTACAGGAACCCTCATGCACATATCAAAGGTCCCTTTTCAGAAACTGTTCACGCCTGGGACCGTTTGTGCCAAACCGAGCGGATAGTGGCAATCGGAGGGGTGGATGCCCACGCCAGGAAATACCCTTTGCTCCCCTTTGTGGTTTTTCCTTACGAATACCTTTTCAGAACCCTGAGAACCCATATTCTGACCGAGACCGAACTGCCTGAGGACGCACCAGCGGCAATAGAAGCGATCCTCGGAGCACTTCAGGAAGGTCACTGTTTCACGTCATATGACTACCTGCATCCCGGAAGCGGTACCCGGTTCTGCTCAATCGACGGCGAATTGATGATGGGCGACGAGACCTCCTTTGTAACCCCTGTAGATTTTTCCGTATCACTGCCCAGGGAGGCACATCTCTCGATCATCAAGAACGGTGTAGCAATCAGAAGGACGGTCGAGAAGGAGTTGGTTTTCACTGCAGACACACCTGGCGTGTATCGCATAGAGGCCAGGTTGGATGAGAAACCCTGGATATACACGAACCCCATTTATCTGAGGCCGGAGGCCTGATGGAATCATTCGAGAAACAGAACCGGTTTGTGGCAATCGGCGTGCTGCTTTTTGCATTCTTGATATACCTCAAGACGGTTGCACCCACGGTTACATTCTGGGATACAGGTGAATTCATCGCCGCATCCCACATTTTTGGAGTGCCTCATCCACCCGGAGCTCCGTTTCACACTCTGCTGGGGCGGCTCTTCTCGATGCTTCCTATTCCCGGAGAAATTGCCTTTCGGGTGAACTTCATCTCCGTTGTCGCTGCGGCCGTAACAGTCTTGCTGATCTACTTGTGCGTGGTTCGCCTCCTTTCTTCCTGGCTCGACGTCAATCAGACATTGGACCGAATTTCCATTCTTTCGGGAGGGGCGGTTGCCGCGCTCAGTACTGCGTTTTCTACCTCGTTCTGGTCGAACGCCACCGAGGCGGAAGTTTATGCGCTTTCCATGATGCTTACATTGCTGGCTTTCTGGCTCGCGTTGCGGTGGGATGGTAATCCTGGGGACAAGAATCGTGATCGATTGCTGATTTTCATTGTCTACATCTTCGGTCTAGGCGCAGGAGTACATCTGCAGTGTCTGCTTACGATCCCTGGCATTTTGATTCTCATATTCACGGACCTGCTGAAAAACCACCGTCAGAAAGACCAGGTGTCCGTGGTGGTGGCTCTGATCTTTTACCCATTCCTTTCGGTGATATTGCCAATGGAATTCAAGATCCTCATGAGCCTCGGGATTCTTGGCGCACTGGTCTTCCTGAGAACCGCATGGCGTAATCCATGGTTCTGGGCCTGCGGAATCGGCGTAGCTCTGCTGGGATATTCAACATATCTCGCACTCTTCATCCGGTCGGGGTTGAACCCTCTGATCGACATGAACAACCCGGAGAATTGGGAGAACTTCAAAGCCTTTCTCGCCAGAGAACAATACGGTACACATTCCATATTCCCACGAAGAGCCGAGCCGTGGGGATATCAGGTGAACATACACATCAAATATTTCCTTCAACAGTTTCCTTTTTACGATGAAGGTGCCGCGGGCGGATTCTTTTCTCTCCCTGTGATGCAGTTCCTACTTCACAAATTACCCTTTTACGATATGCTCGTCGGCACCTTCCGCAGGGCGGTGGATACGCTTGGGAGTCAGTACCAGAATGTGCCCTACTCCATCCTTCCCATCGCCCTTGGAATCGGGGGAGCCGTCTATCACTTCCGAAAAGACTGGAAGCGATTCGCCACTGTTTTTGCGCTCTTCTCTCTTATGGGCATCGGACTCGTCACGTATTTGAATATGCCGGACCCGGAGCCACGGGAACGCGAATACATATTCGTAGGCGCTTACACATTCTTCGGAGTCTGGATGGGAATTGGTGCAGCTGGACTAATCCGGGCGATTGGAAAGGCAACCGTATCTCTTCCCATGGCGGGCGCCGTAGCCGTGGTCACTCTGCTTTTCCCGATCGGAATTCTCGGGGAAAACTATTATACGCACGACCGAAGCCAGGACTATGTGGCTCACGACTATGCCTACAATATTCTTCAATCCTGTCCACCGAATACCATTCTGTTCACCAATGGCGACAACGATACGTATCCGCTCTGGTTCCTCCAATACGTCAAGAACGTGCGGAGAGATGTCCGGGTCACGAATCTAAGCCTGCTAAAAACCACCTGGTATGTCAAACAACTGAGAGATCTCGAACCGAAACTGCCCATCGAAATGACCGATCGGCAGGTGGCCCAGCAGGTTACGGCCCGACCGTGGAGGGAAACGAAGGACATTCCCATCGCTGGTATTACGATCAAGGGGGACGAAATACCCACCGCCGAATACTTTGCAGGCAACTCTAGTCAGCGGATACGCGTACTCGAAACCCATTCATACATGATCTGGTGGATCATTCAGAAGAATAACTGGGAAAGGCCCGTCTACTTTTCTGTAACCGTACCCGAGAGCAACATGGCGGGACTCAAACCATTCCTCTCTATGGAGGGAATGGGCTATCGTCTGGTGAAACAACGGGCTAGAGGACAGTTCGATGTCACCCTTACTGCCGACCACTTGATGAACACTTACCGGTTCTCCGGGGTGGCCGACCCGAACGTCTACAAGGATGACGTCGCGCGCAGACTGCTTGGAAACTATCTCGTACTTTTCGACGGCCTCATCCGAGCCTACCTTCAGCAGGACCAACCTGGACCGGCCTTCCAGACACTGCAGAAAGCCGAGAAACTGGTCCCACCATACTCCCTCGACACACCAATGGCCTGGGCCTCAATGGCGAATCATTACCGCCAGACCGCACTGAAATTCGCGGAGGCAGGTCGCCCGGACAGCGCGCTCATAAGCCTGAAAGAACTTGTGCGACTGGATCCTGGAACTTCTGATCGCGAGCAGATCGAAGAAACCATTCGAGTCTGGCAAGGCCAGATCGATACGATGCAGCTCGATTGAAAATACCGCCCTTGAAGGGGCGGAAAAATCTTTAACACCTTTGATGTTCTGCTGCGTGGCTTTCCGTCCTTGGCCACTTTTAGACCCTCGTACAAAATCTGATGCGCAGCAGATCGATCAGATTTCGGAAAACTCCCGATACGATGGTCGTCCGTGTGTCGTGATCACTACTCCACAATACGGGGATCTCAGCGATCTGGTAGCCCAGTCTGCTGGTGAGGTAAAACACCTCCACGTCGAACATAAATCGGTTCACGATCAGTCTTGAGAAAATATCCTTGGCAACTGCCGCCTGAAAGAACTTGAACCCGCATTGGGTGTCCTCGAAATCGCGCAGCTCTGGAAACATCAGGTGCATGAACCGTTTGAACAGGACGGACCCGATTCGACGATAGAATTTTGGCTGGATCTCGATCCGGGAACCCTCGAGCCGCCGCGAACCCACCACCACATCTTTTCCCGCCTCCAGAAATAAGAGGGCCTCCTCGGTGCAACTCACGTCCGTCTTGTAGTCCGCATCCATAAACCCGACAAACCTTCCCCCTGCTTCCTCGACGCCCACCTTCAGAGCGTGCCCCTTTCCCAGATTCCGTGCCTCTCGAATCACGCGTATCCTGCCTTCGGACGCGGCGAACTCATCGACGATATCAGCGGTTCCGTCTGAACTTCCCGTCATCCACAACGATCAATTCCCAGCTGTATGGCTTATCCGCCAGGAAGGACAGCGTCATCTCAAGTGCAACAAGAATCCGACGGGATTCATTGTATGCAGGAAGAATAAGTGTAAGGTATGGATCATCCGGCATGGAAGGTTTTTTCCAAACATCTATTAGCCAGACAAATGTCTGGCGAGGAGCTCGGTACGTAATTTGTCATTTCCAGGTCGATCTCCTGTAATTGAATATCACCTTACTTCCATCTGGCTCGATTCCAATCGGCATCCACCTATAATCCTGCATGCCCTCCCGCAGCATTTTCTGCTTCTCCGGGAGACAATAAGCCATCAAGAACCCACCCCCGCCGGCACCACATATCTTGGCGCCGGTAGCCCCAGCCTTCATGGCCAATGAATACATCCGATCAAGTTCCTCATTACTGACTTTCTCCGATAGGTCTCTTTTAAGCATCCATCCGCGATCAATCACCCTGCCGACCTCCTCAAAGTCCCGATCCTCAAGAGCCCTCTGTGCCTTCTCTGCCAGTGCCTTTATCTGGTGCAGCTTATCCAGGTTCTGCAATGTGCGGCTGTTCTGGTCAGCCAAGATAGCGTCCGCTCTTCGGGTTTGACAGCTAAAGAACAGAAACAAATTTCCAGAGAGTTCCCTCTGTTCAGACTCGGATAACTTGATCTTTTCGGAGGTAACCACTCCACTGCGTCCGATCTCCAGTGACATAACGCCGCCATACGCCGCAATGTATTGATCTTGCTTCCCAATAGGTTTCCCGCCACGTTCGATTTCGATTTCACAAGCCTGCTCAGCGATCAATCCCGGGTCTTGCAGGATCACCCAGGTAGGCGTGAAATGCAGTCAAGAGCCCCACGGTGAAACTGCTGGATGAGCCCAGCCCAGAACCCTCAGAGGGGATATCGGAAAGCATGGTCACCTCAACACCGTTCTCCACACCGGTTAGTTTCATAGCCTCGCGCACCAGCTCGTGCTTAATTTCATCAACCGTTTCAACGATCTCTTTTCGGGAATAGTTGATGTAAATTCTGTCGTCGTTCCGACGCGTGAGGATCACGAAAACCGATTTGTCAATGGCTGCATTCACCACCAGTCCACCATGTCCTTCATAGTAGGCGGACAAATCAGTTCCACCTCCGGCGAAGCTAACTCTCAAGGGTGTTTGCGTGATAATCATTGGGTCATCCCTTCGCCTGACGAACGACATTCAGCTTCTTCATGTGAGTTTCTACATATTCCAGAATATCTTCCACATTTTCCTGCTCTGCCAGCCAGCTCGCATATGCACGGACGCTGTCTCGGGGCGTTCTGGTTGGTGTCCATCCCAGTGCCTGCAGTTTCCCAATGTTTGATACAATGTGGCGAGTATCGCCAAACCTGTACGACCCTGGAACCCTTGGGACGACCTGGGTTGCGTATTCATCTGCAACGATTTTTGCGAATGCGGCTACACTATATTCGCGCCCGCCCCCAACATTGAAAACTTCGTAATCTGCGGCCGCCTCTTGCATCACCATCAGGTTGGCCGCCACAACGTCGTGAATATTCACGTAATCCCTCAGCTGTTTACCATCCTCATAGAGCACAGGCTGCTGTCCGAAGAAAGCGCTCAGACAGAAGATCCTGCAGGCGCCTGAGTAAGCATTGTAGAAGGACTGTCTGGGACCCTGTACGATGGAGTATCTGAGGGCAACCGTGGGAATCTCATACCGTTTCCCAAGCGTAAGAGCGATCATCTCCTGTGCATATTTCGAAACGGCGTACTGATTCCTTGGATTCACAGTTTTCTCATCGGTGATCTGCCAGGCAATCTTTCTTCCACAAGAAGGACAGGCTGGATCCCATTCTCCTCGGATCAGTTGTTCCTCCGATCGTATATCAGGATAGACGGTTCCGTGGTCTTCGCAGGTGTAGCACCCCTCACCATACACCGCCTGAGATGAGGCCACCACAACCTTTTGTATGCCCAATCCGTTGGCCACGATCAATTCATACAAAAGCGCCGTACTTTCTGCGTTGACGTGGATAAAGGTACTGAAATCAGGCAGGTAGTCTTGATATGCAGCGAAATGATAAACTCGGTCAACACCCTGTAGAGCGGGCAGCAGATCGGAGGCCGCGCATGCGTCCCCCCGAATGAACTCCACCTTCTCGGAAAGATAAGATGGCTTTCCTTCGGGATGTACCCGTGACTGCAGCGCATCCAGAATTCTAACAGAATACCCTTCCCGAATCAACGCATCCACGGTATGTGACCCGATAAATCCGGCCCCACCAATAACCAGACAGATCCCCTGATTGTTTACCATATTGCCACCCTTAATTGCCACCCTTAGAATTCCCACCTTCCGCCAGAGTAACTCACCAGTTTCCGAATTCGCTTTCGCATCAACAAATAGCCGACGATGAAACCCACGATGTGTGCGTACCAGGCGACACCACTTCCCCCTGCTGATTCGGCCGTGGCACTGAATACCTGTATAACGAACCATCCACCAAGAACGAGCAGGGCAGGAACGCGAACGATCTGGATGAAAAAGATGAGGAATACGAGAACATGCACACGAGTTCCCGGAAATGCAGCCAGGTAAGCCCCCAGAATACCGGCTATCGCACCGCTGGCGCCGACAAGGGGAATCATCGAATCCGGACTGGAAATCACGTGGGCGACAGTGGCGGAGATTCCACAGATGAGATAGAACATCAAGAACCGAAAGGCTCCCATTGCCTCTTCGATATTGTTCCCGAATATCCACAAATACAATAGGTTTCCGCCAAGATGTATCCACCCGCCGTGCATAAACATTGAGGTGAACACCGTCAGGTAAAGTGGAATGGGAGTGGGCGAAACGGCATCTACGCCACGCCAAATCTCGAACGGAATCAATCCCAGTCTGTGCGTGAAGATGTCGAACCCGAAATCACCAAGCAGATAGGAGTACAGGAAGACGCAGACGTTCGCCATCAGGATTGAGATTGTGACCCAGGGGGTGATCCTGACAGGATTGTCGGAGTTAATTGGAAGGATCAACGGATTTGACCTCGGCGAACGGTGAACTGACTTTCAGCTCTGGAAACATTTCCACACATGTCCTTTGCAGATACAGTAAAGCTGTGGATGCCGTCCTTCAGCGGCCGATCGAGGGTCACCGACAATCTCTCCTCTTCGGGGTCCAATTCAAAAATCACAGCCTTGCCGTCCAGCCGAACTTCAATGTCTTCTTCTCTGCCTATTCCGGACCCGTTATCCGAAAGTTTGGCCGTCAATTCTGGTCTGCTTTCTGTGATCACCCCTTGAGGCTCCAGACTTCCGAGTTCCGGTGGGATCTCATCCAGAAGAATGGCAAAGGTTGAAAAATAGGAAATCCTTGCAGAAACTGTCCCGGCTCCGATGTCGAGAGTATTGTCCATGAAACTCCAGGTGGAATCTGCCTTTTGCATATAAACTCCCAGACGCTGTGGACGATCGAATCCCGCCGGGTATCGCAGTGAAAGATTGACCTTCCCGTGGAATGGGACATTGTCCGGAAGGAAAGCGTAAGCGTGACCTACGGCTGGCAGGCCAGTTGGACCTGAAATCTCCAGCGATTGCGCCCGGCAGTAGAGCCTTCTATAGACATTGCTCGTATCGAAGTGGATCGCTGCCATCCCGTCAGCGGAGGTGACAGCGCCCCCTGTGGTAAGCACTTCCTGCTGATGCATCTTCAGCAACTGATGCGTCGCTCTTCCGTCAGTGCCTACAGCATCGACATACACATCGAGACCTCTCGCCGTCTGCTTACTGGCTTTCAGCACAGTTTCATACGATGTCATTCCAGTCTGCGAAACCGACAACACCTGCTCCCATTCTCTTGAGTCTGCCCTTACTTCTGGTGAACGCACAAGTATCCTGTCCGACCGGATCTGAAGCACCGAAAAATCAGCATACGTCTCTTCAGTAAAAAAAAGCAAACCTTCCGAAACACTGCTATCAATTGCTACGGGAGGACTGCACGTCTGAAACGCACTTTGGCCAAATGCATTTCTTGCCGTTATTCGATACAACCCGTGGTGTTTGAACACCGCTTTCCTGAATGGTTTCCCGTCCGTTCGAAAGACCTTACCCAGAGCTTCCCAGGATCCACCCATGTCTCTGGAACCTGCTATGGTCACCTGAATGGAGTCACCGATTACACTTGGCACAGTTGCGCTCACGTAAACCGAATCTCCAATAATCTCCGCGGAAGCACCCTCGACACGCGGTGCCTCATTCGCCAGCACTTTTATCTCTGCGGAAGATCTGTTCCCGAAAGCGTCCTCGGTATCGATCCTCAAGACGTGGAATCCTACCGGAAGAGCAATACCGGATCCCGAACGCCTCCTGGCCGAGTGGAGTACCCCATCGCCCGGCCTGTAGCTCCCGTGAAGGGAAAGTCTGTTGCCTGTTTCCCGATACAGGTTGTGAAAAATGCCATCCCCTCGCGCCTTCAATACAAAATTCCGGTCCAGTTCCACTTGACCCATCTCATCCATCCGCCAGTCTGCGTTATATGCCAGGCGTGTATATGTGGTCTCATACGCTTCATTTCCATCTACATACAATTTGATCCTGAACGGAGCAAGGCGGTTGGCGAACTGGGAACCATCGGCGCGATCATACACCTTGACTGCAACACCAACCCTACCCTCTATGGAGATGCTCCCCGGTACTAAAAATATTTTTCGTTTCGGTTCCCATTTCACAGCTGTGGTTATCGGACGGGTTTCCCCTCCCACCCTGGAGTCGGCGTCCAGTGGAATCAGGGCTACCGCTTGAATTGTGGGTGGGAGCGTGTCCTGAACCTTGAATCCGTGTTGGAGCGGGTTGGCGGCTCTCCCGGAGCTGTCCCTGAATTCGAAATGAAGATGTGGAAATCCTATGCCGGTGCTTCCCGAATACCCGAGGGTGTCTCCTTTTGTAGCGTTGACCTGTTTTGGATTCAGGAACAGATTGACACTGTATTTTCCGTGGCGGATCTGCTCTGCCGAAACGATCTTCTGGATCTCATCGGAAAATCCCGACAGATGCGCATATACAACCGTATTGCCATCCCGCAATCTGAAATAGACCGCCCGTCCGTATCCCCAGGGTGAGGTTCTCACTCGCCATACGTATCCATCGTCTACCGCAAGGATCGGATATCCTTCGCGCCCCCACGTCTTGATGTCCAGTCCGGCATGAAATCGACCAGGCCGATATTCACCAAAAGTGGAAGTTAGAGCTGGCGGCGCCGCAAGTGGCCACAGATATTCACCGGCTCCTGTGTTTTGATAGCCAAACACGAGAAAAAATGTGGCGTACAGACCGAGGCGGATCCACCAAGCCTTTTTCCAAACCATCGAATACATCGAAACTCCGTGATCACCCTGAGTATGGGAAAGGGAAATTGGACTAACCGTTGAAAAGTATGAAGTTGGGAGGCAACTCCTGCTGAGTATAGGTATTTTGGTCCACCCCGTCAAGCGCTCATGGGAGAACGAATACGAGGTATACTAAAAAAGACTTGCTTAGCATGGATACTTCCTATAATTTATGTATTGATAAGAATTTAGCCGAATAATTGGCCACCCGATTTCTGCAGATTCACCCTCCAGGTGATTCGTTTCGTATCCCTGGATTCTTTTTATCTACGCCATCGCGAACGGCCATCTGGAACTATCCCATTTGGGAGCATAGGAGGACTTAATTAAATGCTGAATAGTCTGCGAAATGTCATATTTATCAAGGCTATAATGTGGATTGTAGCTTTTGCTTTTGTAGGGCTTATCGTGTTCGAATGGGGTGCCGATTTCAGCGGCAGGTCAGGCGAAGGTCCGGTCGGAGATTCCGTTGGGAGTATCAATGGGCGCAAGATCGAATACCAGGAGTTTGAGGACGCCCTACGTAATTTATATCAGCAGTCCAAGACTGACCAGAATCCGGAACCGGAACTAGCGCCATTGATTCGACAAACATGGGACCGTATGGTTGCCCAGGCACTCTTTGCGCAGCAGATTGAGAAGCACAATATTTCGGTTTCCGATCAAGAGGTGAATTTCATCAATCGCGTGCAACCTGCCGAATGGGTAAAGAGTCAGGAAGTATTCCAGACCGATGGCAGTTTCGACCCTGCGAAATACAGCCAGTTCCTGGATGATCCGACCACATACAGCGATGCGCAGCGGAAACAGTTTGTCCTTGGTGCCGAATTCGCAGCACGCCAGGCCCTCCTAACACAAAAGTTGCAGGAGATGATCGCTGGAGGTGTAAGAGTAACCACGAGCGAAGTCCGGCAGGCATACATTGAAGAAAACGAAAAGGTGAAAGTCGAATACGCAGGAATAGAGGCACGGACCATACCCGATTCACTTGTGACGGTTGGGGACGATGAAATACAGTCCTACTATTCAGAACACAAAGACGAGTTCAGTCAGGCAGCAGCTATCAAGGCAGCGTTCGTTACGTTTTCCAAAACGCCATCGGACCAGGACAAGGCAGATACCGAATCAGAGATTCGGGCACTCCTTGAGGAAATACGGAGTGGTGCCGAATTCGAACGCTTGGCACGTAACAACTCAGATGACCCTGGGAGCGCCAGGAAGGGTGGCGACCTCGGCTTCTTCAAACGCGGTCAGATGGTGAAGCCGTTTGAAGAAACAGCTTTCGCACTGGCTCCTGGCGAAGTATCCGAACCATCCCAGACCCGTTTCGGCTGGCACATCATTAAAGCAGAAGAAAGAAAGGGCGCTGCAGACAGTCTACAGGTGAAGGCGCGCCACATTCTTCTGAAAGTCGAGGCAGGGAGAAATACACTGGATGAACTCAGGCTCAAAGCGGAGGAGTTTCGGGACAGGGGCTTGGAGGATGGATTTGACGCTGTAGCCGCGGAAATGGATCTTACCCCGCAGGAATCGGGATTCATCACCGCTGGAGGGTTCTTCCCTTTGCTGCAGAACAGAACCTCAGGTTTGGTGAATACTTTCTTGAATTCCTCTCCAGGTGCGCTATCGAATACGATCGAAACGGATCAGGGCATTTACATTTTCGCACTCAAAGACAAACGCATTGAGGGACCACAACCGTTGGATGAAGTCCATACCAGAATACTCACCAGCCTGAGGACCAATAAGAAAGTCGACTTGGTTGCGGGCCGATTGACACCTCTTCTGTCGGCCCTACAGGGCGGAAAAGGGTTAATGGATGCTGCGAAGCATCTGGATATACCCTATAACACCTCAAAGCCCTTTAGCAGAACAGGCTTTCTGCCTAGTGTTGGGGGGAGAAATGCCTTCACCGCAGCAGCATTCAATCTGGAGCGAGGCGCACTCAGTCAAATCGTAAAAACTGATAGAGGTGCCTATATCCTGAGAGTTCTCGAACGCCAAGCCGTGGACGAGTCAAAATTTCAGTCCGAGGGAGATGCCCTGACACAGAAACTGCTGGGTCAGAAGCGAAATGAAACCTTCGCCGCCTGGTTTACCGACCTCAGAGAGCGATCGGACATCACAGATAACAGGCACCGGTTCTATCCCAACTTTTAGTTGCTTGTGATTGGTTGCCTGTTCAACAATTCTGGATCCGAATGTAAGGATGGATGTTGTGGCCGTTGTGACAATATCTCGACAACTGGGAAGCATAGGCGATCTCGTTGCCCGCAGAACCGCCCAATTGTTAAACTATGATTGGGTTGACAAGGGCCTCATCACCGAAGTAGCAAAAGAAGCCAATGTTCCTGAAGCGGAAGTCGAAAAATTCGATGAACGGAGTCAAAGCTCTGTAAAACGATTCATTCACGGATTAATCACACCTTCACAGTCCGTACCTGTTCCCCCTGCCATGCTTTGGGGTCTCGAATTTCCCTATGAAGTATCTGCTGCCCTCCTGGCGGATGATGCTGCCTTGAATGAAGAACGTCACCTTTTGGATCAGAGGGATTATCTGAAATTCCTGCAGGCCGCCGTCAACCGGCTATACAAAAGGGACCAGATCATCATTGTAGGACGTGGTGGGCAGTCCATACTGTCCAACCAGCCCAACACCATCCACGTGCGAACCATTGCACCGCTCGACAGGCGGATCCAGGTGGTGATGGAGAGAAGAAAAATCCAATCTGAGAAAGCAGCCAAGGATACGATTTTGTCCAGCGACAAACGCAGATCGACCTATATCAAGGACAACTATGGAGTCAATTGGAACGATGCCGCCCTGTATCACCTTACCATCAACACCGGCAAAACCAGCGACGAAATGGCAGCGAGACTGATCGAGCAAGCCGTCCGGAACGTCACCCCCGGAGAAAGTGGAAACTGACCCGTGTCTGCCTCCACAGGGAAGCCTGATCTGCGAACCATACGTATTGCTTTGGCACAAATAAATGTATCCGTCGGCGATCTGGACGGAAACCAGGAAAAAATTCTTACCGGAATTGTAAATGCGAGGAAACTGGGCGCAACACTGGTTGCATTTCCTGAGCTAGCAATAACGGGCTACCCTCCTGAAGACCTGCTTTTCAAACCCCGCTTCATAGATGCAAATCTTCGCGCACTCAATCATCTGGTTAAAGAAACCTCAAACATCGCAGCTGTTATCGGATTTGCGGACCGCAAGGACGACATTTACAACGCTGCGGCCATTGCGTGCGATGGCCAGCTGATCGATGTTTACCACAAATCCTTTCTGCCTAACTATGGCGTCTTCGATGAGGATCGGTATTTTCGTCCTGGTGATTCAGTGGGTGTCTACACCCTCAACGGTGTGACCTTCGGCGTCAACATCTGCGAAGACATCTGGTATCCCGGAGGCCCTGCTCACCTGCAGTCGCTGGCGGGGAATGCTGAATTGATTGTGAACATCTCCTCTTCCCCTTTTCACGATGGGAAAGGTCTGCAAAGAGAACAGATGATTGCCACCCGCGCATCGGACTATGGGGCAGCCCTGGCGTTCTGTAATCTGGTTGGTGGGCAGGACGAACTGGTCTTTGACGGCGGAAGTTTTGTAATGGACCAGGAAGGGGTCATCCTGGCATCGTCTCCTCGCTTCGAAGAGGACCTCCTGATTGTGGATATCGACGCCGAATCCGTATTCAGACATCGGCTTCACGATCCCCGAAGAAGAAAAGAAACACGGAAGGACAAAATTTACCGAATTGATCTACCGCCTGTCGATGGGCCTGTAGAAGGTGCGAGGACCACGCCGGCTGAAACCGGTCCCCCAATCCCAGATACCCGTCTCAAGGACATCTATGGCGCCCTTGTCCTCGGAACCAGGGACTATGTGCGGAAGAACGGATTCCAAACAGTCCTTGTGGCCCTGTCGGGAGGCGTTGATTCTGCGCTCGTCTCTGTAATCGCGACGGATGCGTTGGGTCCCGACAATGTCATCTGCGTAACCATGCCTTCGAGGTATTCTTCAGACGATACGCGTGGAGACGCTGTTGCTACGGCCAGGAACCTGGGAGTTCGTCTCATCACCTTGCCGATTCAAGAGATTTTCGACACATATCTATCGGAGCTTTCCGACGAATTCGAGGGCAAACCCTCGGACATTGCAGAAGAAAATATCCAGCCCAGGATTCGCGGAAATTTGTTGATGGCCCTGTGCAACAAATTCGGGTGGATCGTTCTTACAACAGGAAACAAAAGTGAAATGAGTATGGGTTACGCCACCCTGTATGGAGATATGGCCGGAGGCTTCGCCGTCATCAAAGATATCTACAAGACGCTTGTCTATGACCTGGTCCACTACAGAAACAGCCTCTCCGATGAGCCTGTCATCCCTCATACGACGATTCAGCGCCCTCCCACTGCCGAATTGAGGGATGATCAACGGGATACCGACAGTCTTCCGGCTTACCCTGTGCTGGACCCCATCCTCGAGGCTTATGTCGAAGAGGATCGCAGCCTTTCGGATATCGTCTCGATGGGCTATGACGAGCAGTTGGTGCTGAAAGTGATACAGAACGTGGATCGAAACGAATACAAGCGCAGGCAGTCTCCACCGGGCATCAAGATAACAACTCGGGCGTTCGGACGGGACCGAAGACTCCCCATTACGAATCGCTGCACAGAATATTAAAAAAAAGAAAACCGGGAAACATTACCACGTTCCCCGGTTTATCCAATCCTTATCTGGGTTGCATCAGCCGCCTGAATCCAGTAGCCTCAAACGATTCACGGCCCGCTTCAACGCGATCTCCGCCCTCTGCTCATCCACATCCGTGGCTCTTCTCGTGCTCAATCGTTCGCGCGCGCGCTCCCTTGCTGCTTCCGCACGAGCAAGATCTATCTCTTCTTCAAATTCCGCAGTTTCAGCAAGAATCGTTACCTCGTGCCCCTGAACCTCCGCGAATCCACCACTTGTGGCTACCTGCCGACTTTCATTTCCTGTCTGCCTAAACTGAATCCGACCTATATCCAGTGCAGCCAGCATTGCGCGATGTCTGGCAAGTACGCCAAACTCACCCTCGAATCCGGGCGCACGCAAGCTTTCTACCTCTCCGGAAAAAACCGTTTTCTCAGGTGTTACTATTTCGAGTTGAAACGTGGACATTCGGCTTACCTCTCCTCACAGACAGATCCACAAACTATAGAGTCTTCGCCTTTTCAACCGCCTGCTCAATATTACCTACCATATAGAATGCCTGCTCCGGTAATTCGTCATAGTCTCCATCCGCCAGCCCCTTGAATCCTTTTACGGTATCCTCAATTTTCACATACTCACCAGGAATACCTGTAAAACCCTCACCAACGGTGAACGGCTGAGTCAGGAACAGCTGAATTCTGCGTGCTCTTGCCACCACCAGCCTGTCTTCGTCGGAGAGCTCGTCTATCCCCAGGATGGCGATAATTTCTCGGAGGTCCCTGTATCTTTGAAGGATCTGTTGAACCTGTCTGGCGACGGCATAGTGGTCTTCGCCCACAACACGACGATCCATAATACGGCTGCTCGAGGACAGTGGATCAACAGCAGGGTAAAGCCCCTGGTCTGCCAGGGAACGTTCCAGCACGATCCGTCCGTCAAGGTGTGTAAACGCGGTCACCACACCCGGATCGGTATAGTCATCGGCAGGAACATAAATGGCCTGCACCGAGGTAATGGATCCATTCCTTGTCGTGGTGATGCGCTCCTGCAGTTCGCCCATTTCGGTTGCCAGCGTAGGCTGGTATCCCACCGCGGAGGGCATACGACCGAGCAAGGCCGAAACTTCAGCGCCGGCCAGGATGAATCTGAAAATGTTGTCAATAAATAGCAAAACGTCCTGACCGGCTTCTTCGCGAAAATGCTCGGCGATTGTTAGCCCCGTCAACGCGATTCTCTGTCGGGCTCCGGGCGGCTCGTTCATCTGCCCGAACACCATTGCGGTCTTGTCGATCACGCCCGAGTCCGTCAACTCATGAAGCAGGTCATTACCTTCGCGGGTCCGCTCGCCCACTCCTGCAAAAACGGAATATCCGCCGTGGCTGGTGGCCACGTTGTTAATCAGTTCCGTGAGAATTACGGTTTTTCCGACCCCAGCACCACCGAAAAGACCCAGTTTTCCTCCACGTGCGAATGGACATATCAGGTCCATCACCTTGATACCAGTCTCCAGCATATTGTCCGTGGTCACCTGCTCATCGTGGGACGGAGGATGTGCGTGAAGGGGCATTCTCTTCACATCATCCCCAAAAGCAGCCTTGCCATCTATCGGATCGCCCACCACGTTGATCAGTCGCCCAAGCACCGCCTCACCCACGGGTACCTGGATTGGCTTTCCAGTATCCACCACCTTTGTGCCTCTCTTGAGGCCGTCGGTGGAATCCATCGCTACGGTACGCACCAGGTTTTCACCAAGATGCTGCTGCGCTTCCAGCACCAGTCGCTTCCCGTCTCGGGATACCTCCAGCGCATTTTGAATCGCGGGAAGTTCTCCGCCGGAAAAGTCCACATCTACCACAACTCCCACAATCTCCTTCACGGTACCTTCGCTCATGGTTACCTCTTTATGATATCAGTGGTGCGCGTCTAGGCTACTGCCTCGGCCCCGCCTATAATATCCATTAGTTCGAGTGTGATGCCGGACTGCCGGACCTTGTTCATCTCGCGGGTGAGTTCATCAATCAGATCTCCCGCGTTCTTGGTTGCACTGTCCATCGCCTGCATTCGTGCGGCCTGCTCTCCAGCATTCGACTCTAAAAGTGCCCGCCAAATTTGGAAATTTACATGTCTGGGCACCAGCACGTCCAACAGGCGGCTTGGTTCTGGTTCGAATATGTAATCAGGCCCCTGGGATTCATCTCCCACCTTTTCGGGAACAATGGGCAGAAGTTGCTCGGTTATCGGTCGCTGCGAACCCAATGAAATGAACTCACTAAAAACTACCATCACTCGGTCTACTTCGCCTGAAACAAACCTTCTGGTCATATCTTCTGCGATCTCGACCGCTCGACTGAATTGAAGTTCCTTGAATACATCTGTGAATTCGTGACCAATTTCGAAATCCCTGGAACAGAAAAAATCACGCCCCTTACGACCTACAGTCACCAGATCAATCTGAACATCTTTATTAGACTCCATCTCTGCAAGCGCGTGCCTGCTGACACTGGCATTGAATCCTCCGCACAACCCACGATCAGCGGTAACCACTGCCACGGCGATGCGCTTAACGGGACGATCCGCCATCAGCGGGTGTTCGTCGGCGTCAATGCTGCCGCTAAGCTGCTGAAGAACCTGATCGAGTTTTTGCGCATATGGCCGCGCGGCCAAAATATTCTCTTGCGCCCGGCGAACCCTTGCTGCCGCTACAAGCTGCATCGCGTTGGTAACCTTTTGGATGTTACCCACGCTGCCAATCCGGGTTCTGAGCTGACGTAATGTTGCCACTCTTACTCCTTATTCAAAATTACTCGGAGGCCTGGAAGCCACCTTTTACTTTTTCAATTGCAGCCTCGATCGTGGCCTTCACCTCGTCAGACAATTGTCCGGAATTCGTAATTTCGTCCAGCAGATTTTGGTGCAGGTTCCGGGCCTGGGACAGCACTTCCTGTTCGAACCGGGAGACGTCCGCTACCGGAATATCATCGACATTTGCTCCCACAATCAGGGAAACGACCTGCTCGCCAAGAGAAAGCGGTTTGAACTGATCCTGTTTCAAGATCTCCATGAGCCGCTCGCCTCTGCTGAGCAGGTTTCGTGTCGCTACGTCGAGATCAGAAGCTCCGAACTGAGCAAAGGCCTGAACTTCGTTGTAACGGGACATATCACCCTTGAGTGTGTTGGACACTGCCCGCATCGCTTTGGTCTTCGCCGCGCTCACACGGGACACGGAGGCGCCGACATCCATAGCGGGTCTCACGCCCGAGTAAAACAGTTCAGGCCTCAACAGGATCTGACCATCGGTTATTGAAATCACATTAGTAGGTACGAATGTGGAAACATCGCCCTCGAGAATTTCAATCACAGGCAGTGCGGTTAAGGATCCAGCACCTTCCTCATCACTCAACTTGCAGGCCCGCTCGAGCAGTCGGGAATGAAGGTAAAACACATCGCCGGGATAGGCTTCACGACCGGGAGGACGACGCAGCACCAGGGACATTTCACGATAGGCCCAGGCCTGCTTAGAGAGGTCGTCATAAACAACAAGTGCGTGTTCTCCCTTGTCGCGGAAGTATTCGCCCATTGAACAACCTGAATAGGGAGCCAGAAACTGAAGAGGTGCAGGGTCGCTCGCTGTGGCCGAGACAACAATTGTGTACTCCATCGCACCATTGGCTTCTAACTCGGCCACCACCTTGGCAATTGAGGAGGCCTTCTGACCGATGCCCACATAAATGCATTTTACGCCATTTCCCTTCTGATTGATGATCGCATCAAGGCCGATGGCGGTCTTGCCTGTTTGCCGGTCACCAATGATCAGTTCACGCTGACCTCGCCCGATCGGGGTGGTTGCATCCACAACCTTGAGTCCCGTTTGAAGTGCCTCGGTCACAGGTTGCCGCTGGATTACACCCGGCGCAATGCGCTCGACCGGAAGGGTCTGAGTTGTGGAAATCGCGCCTTTGCCATCGATGGGTTGGCCAAGCGGATTCACTACCCGCCCTAGAAGCTCCTCGCCAACCGGCACTTCAACAATTCGCTCTGTGCGCTTTACTGTGTCACCCTCTTTGATCAGAGTGTCATCGCCGAAGAGAACGCAACCCACGTTGTCCTCTTCGAGATTGAGGGCCATGCCCAGAATATCGTTTGGAAAGGCGACCAGTTCGCTCGCCTGCACATTCCCGAGACCGTGAACGCGGGCGACACCATCTCCAACCTGCAGAACTGTCCCCGTCTCGTAGACGTCGATCTCGCGTTCTGCTTCCTGCAATTGACGTCTCAGGATGTCTGAAACCTCATCCGGACGAATCTGTAAATTCATCGCCATAATCTCTTTACACCTCGCTTGTTGGTCATACTCCTGCAGCCAATTCCCGCCGCAATCGGCTCAATTGGGAGTCTAATGATCCGTCGAATACCTGGTCACCCAACCGGGCAATAAATCCGGCTTTGAGACCATCTTCGATTTTGATATCCAGATGGACTTCCATGCCCGAATATGCAGACAATCGCTCTGACAACCTGGTTTGTTGATCCTCAGACAAGGACTGTGCCGAGCGGACCTGGGCCGTAATGACACCACGTCGCTCATCGAGCAAAGCCAGGAATCCGCGACCAATTCCTTCCAGAGTGCGTTCACGACGTTTCTCACACAACAGTTTGAGAAAGGCAACCGTGAGATCACTCACCTTACCAGAGAACAGCGCGTTGAATGCCTTCTCTTTATTCGAAGGATGAATCAGTGGGTCTGCCAGAAAGTCACGGAGATCCTCCGATTCACCTATCAGATGGAGAATCCCCTCAACGTCGACCCTTACCTTGTCTAGGGCATCTTGTTCTACAGCCGCACCCAGAAGTGCCTTGGCATATCGTAACGAAACAGGTGTTTCGTTCAATGTCTACTCCCAATTGTTCGGTTCACCATTGATTCAGTTTTGATTTACGTCCGGAATACCATCAATGAATTCGTCAACGAGTTTCCTGTTTCTGCCTTCATCTAAATTTTCGTCCAAAATTTTTCCTGCGGCCAGGATAGCCAGATCAGCAACCTGGTTTCTCAGTTCCTGGATCGCCTGGTCTTTTTCCTGCTGGATTGTCCTTTGAGCCTGCTGGAGCAATTGCTGCGCTTCGGCCTGTGCCCGTTCGCGTACATCCTGGGCTACCCGCTCCGCCGCTTCCCGACCCTCAGTAATGGTGCGTTGGGCCTCGGCCTGGGATTCAGCCATAGCCTTCAAATTCTCTTCTGCAGCTACCTGGGTATCTTGACGAGCCTTCTCGGCTTGCTCCAGAGATTCCTGTATCCGCTCCTCGCGCTCCTTCAACATACCCAGAAGCGGTTTCCAGGCTACTGCCTTAAGGACAATAAGCAGCAGCACAAAGGTAACCAGGGTCCAGATCATCAGACCCGGTTCTACCTGTAAAAGCATGCGGGTTTCCCTTCTGCCTCAGCTCAGCGTCTGGTGGGCAGTTCACCCCCTCAGACCTGGTGATTCTATCCGAGCCCGGCTGAGATTACTTCGTCGCCAGGACGATGCAGATCACCTGGCCGAAAAGTGATACACCTTCTATCAAGGCTGCAGCAATGATCATCGATGTCCGAATATCAGCGGCTGCCTCAGGCTGGCGAGCGGTACCTTCCATTGCGTTTCCTGCTAACCTGCCAATGCCAAGTCCTGCTCCAAATGTTACCAATCCTGCTCCGATTCCGGCTGCCAGGTAACCATATGCCTCGGCTGCCAATGCTACTTCAGCTGCCACAGAACGCCTCCTTGTTATGGGCTTGAACGACACGAACAACTTGACTGAAATTACATACTAATGGTCTTGATGAACAGCCATACCAATAAACACAGCGGTCAACAGTGTGAATACGAACGCCTGCACGAAAGCGACAAAAATCTCCAGAAGATACACTCCCAGGGCAAACAGAACCGCCGCAGGGGCAAGTACTAATGAATTGAACATGAAAATCAAACCGAGAACAGACAGGATGATCACATGGCCCGCTGTCATATTTGCGAAGAGTCGAACACAGAGCGCGAAAGGCTTGGTAAAGAGCCCGACAATCTCTATGGGAATCATAATTGGCAGCAGCCAAGCGGGCAATCCGTGCGGGATAAGACCCTTGAAATAACCGAAGAAGCCATTATGGATGATTCCTCCAATCTGAATCATCACGAAGGAGCAAATGGCGAGAGCTGCGGTCACATTGATATTGCCGGTAGCCGTTGCACCATACGGCACCATACCAATAAGGTTACAGGTCAGGATGAAGAAAAAAACAGTACAGAGAAACGAGACGAATCTTTGTGCCTCACCCCTGCCGATATTCGGGATCGCGATTTCGTCACGAATAAAAATAACGACCGACTCTACCACATTTGCGAACCCTCTCGGCACCAGCCCCCTGCGTCGCGTATTGAGCGCCAACACGAGAATCAGGAAAAGCGCAGCCACCCACATCATCACCACGTGGCGGGTGATGGATAGATCTATCCCGTACAGTTCCAGATGCGGCAAATGCACGTGGATACCAAAAGGCAAGTGGAGCTCTGAAGAATCCAGGATGTGCTCCATCACAAAATTGTCACTGCCCTCGGCGCCTTTAGCCATCGACTTCAATCCCTTTTTTTGAAATCTGTCTACCCGGTAAACACCGCATTAAGAAACTAATTTCCAGAATCTGAAACAACACATAAAATAGGAAAAGTGACAGAATGAGGCCAAACACCTGGACAGTAGTGAATTTTACGATCAAAAATACTAGGATTCCAATCACCAACATTCTGAGAAGCATGCCGCCGAACAGAATCTTGAGAAAATCCTGGTTTGGTTTGTCGAAGCCAATAAGAATCGATAGAGATCCTGCGAGTACATTCGCCGTACAGATCCCACATCCGATTGCAACACTGAGTATCAACTCTCTATCCCCAAACGCATACAGGGGATAGGCCCCGAGTACAAACGCCGCCGCAAGCGCAACAACGACCTGCTTCAGGAACCCTTTGAAGTCAACCATCACTTGTGCACCCGGAAAGCCATTCTATTCCTTCGGGGTGTCCTGATCTTTCTGAATTTTTATCACCGTTCGAATGAACGCCACAAATCCGGCGGCTGCACCCACAAATGCTCCAACCAGCATGAACGCCGGCTCTGTTCCCATCTTTCCGTCCAACCATTTGCCTGCGAACAAACAAAGGAGGATTGCAGCAACGAACTCTATCCCTATCCCCAGATAGGGTCCAACATCTTGATATATACCCTGGCGATCCGATTTTCCCTTTTCACCTGGCATAGGCAGAATGCCTCTCCGCAAAAAGGGAAATTGTGTCAGTTCAAAATTGAAGGCACGGTTTCTCGGGCGAGTTGGAAGATTCTAGACGGTGCAATACCCAGATACAGCGTCGCGATTGATGTCACGAGCAGGGCAGCGCGTGCGTAGAATGGCAGGGATGGAAGCGTCCGGTCGTCCACCGGTTGCTTCATATAAATACTTACAACCACACCCAGATAAAAATAAACGGAGACGAGACTGTTCAGCACGCCTATGATGGCCAATGAAATCAGATCTGCTTCTACGGCGGCGCTGAAAATATAGAACTTACCCAGGAAACCTGCCGTGGGCGGCAATCCGGCTAGTGAAAGCATGAACAATGTCATCATCAGTCCAAGTACCGGATGACGGAAACCAAGACCCGCATAGCTATTTATGTCCAGATTCTGTTCACCCTTTTTGCCCACCAGAATAACCACGGCGAATGCACCGATATTCATGAACGTGTAGGCGAACATATAGAACAAGGCCGATGAAATCCCCTTTGGACTTGCAGATGTCAGGGCAACCAGCACGTAACCTGCGTGGGCGATACTGGAATATGCCAGCATTCGCTTGATGCTCCGCTGTTTCAGAGCACTAAGATTCCCAACGGTCATTGTCAATACAGCAAGGATCCACAGGACTGCCGTCCATTCGATTCTGAGAGAATCCAGAGATACAAAAAGCACCCTCAAGAATGCGATAAAGGCTGCCGCCTTTGGTCCCGCTGATATAAAGGCTGTGATCGAGGTCGGCGCACCCTCATAAACGTCGGGTGCCCACATATGGAACGGCACAGCAGACACCTTGAATGCGAATCCAACGATAATGAGCGCCATTCCTGCGAGCATCATCAGCTGGGTTCCACTGCCTCTGTGTTCTGCAATCACATTCAGATTGGTAGACCCCGTTGCACCATAAATCAGTGCGATACCGTAGAGTAGAAATCCGGTAGCGAACGCCCCCAGCAACAGGTACTTGAGTGAAGCCTCATTCGAAACCGGTTTCGTTCGGAAGAATCCAACCAGAATGTAGAGCGAAATCGACATCAGCTCCAGGCCGAGAAAGATCACGATCAGATCCGTACCGGCCGCCATCAACATCATGCCCAGCGTGGAGGTAAGCAGCAAAAGATAGTACTCGCTTCGGCTGCCAGACTCCCTTTGAAGATAACCTGACGAAATAAAAATGGTCAGCGCGGTGCCGGCGAGGAACAATATATTGGAAAAGAGCGAAAACTTATCAAGGACCAACATCCCGTTGAACCCAACCTCAACCCTGTCCCACAGCAAGATACAGCTTACAACTGTTGCTGCGATGCCCAGCAGCGAAACCAGTGAAGCCGCCCCCCCCGTATTCCGGGGCCAAATGATATCGATGGCCAGAACGGCGAGGGTGAATCCCGCCACAATGAGGATGGGAACCAGAAGTATCCAGTTCAGGTCAGGCATGGGTGGATTTCCCTGATAAATTCATTAGTTGCCTTAATTAATCAGTATGCTTTGAAAAAGTCAAGTGCAAATTTTATGAAATTCTCACCATCTGTCGAGAAACCTGTACACGAGCATAAATTACAACAAATTATCGAATTAGAATCACCATATCGTCTCGTTTGAAGGGATCCTGAAGCTTTCCAGAAAGGTCTAGAAAAACAGGAATGTGATCACCACGAACAAAGGCACGAGTATGGCCAGAGAGTAGACCATATAACCGAAGAAACTAGGCATTTTTACACCCTGCGACTCTGCTATTGATTTCACCATGAAATTCGGTGCATTGCCAATATAGGTGTTTGCACCCATAAACACGGCACCTACTGAAATTGCAGTAAGATACTTCACAAATGTCGCGATCTTCTCTGGATCCACACCAAGGGTCGACCATTGGTCGGCAGGCATGCGCAGCGCCTGAGCGATCGTGGCTTCTTCCAGACCCAGTTTCCCGAGTGCAGACGTAAAGAATGTCAGATAGGTTGGTGCGTTGTCCAGAAAACTCGAAAGCACACCGGTGATCCAGAAATAGCTCACCTCACCCTGGGTTGCCGCGATTACGAAGGCCAGAGCGCCGTGCTCCCCTGCCTTCAATATGGCGAGAGCAGGCACGATGGTCATGAAAATTCCGGCAAACAGGTAGCCGACCTCCTGAATTGCAAACCATGTGAAATCGTTGGCTTCCCTTAGGCTCCACGGTGTAACCTTGAGGGACAGCAAACCCATAACGATAATCAAAACGTCTCTCACGATATTCTGCAATCCGACGTGCACACCCAGTACATTGAGCTCAACGTGCGGATTCCAGATGCCGCTCATTAAAACCGCCCCCATGATCCCGCCAAGGAAAATCAGATTATACAGCCCATCCACGCGTAAGGGTTTCTTTTCTCCCTCGTCTGCATCAGAGCTTATCGCTTCCCGTTTGTACATTACTGTGTCGATGACATAAAACAGTGCGATCAGGATCACGGAAATCGTGATCATTTGTGGGAGCAGACTCATCGTCCAAAAGAATGGCACACCGTGCAGGAACCCGAGGAAAAGCGGAGGGTCACCCAGTGGTGTAAGCGATCCACCGATGTTGCTGACCAGAAAAATGAAAAACACCACGATATGAACTTTCGATTTCCGATCGGCATTCGCTTTGAGCAAAGGGCGAATCAACACCATCGATGCACCGGTGGTACCCATCCAGGAGGCTAGCACAGTTCCAATCACCAGGATGATCGTATTGACGGCAGGTGTCCCCTTCAGGGACCCACTTATTACAATTCCGCCACCTGCTGTATATAATCCCCAGAGTAGAATGATGAACGGAAAATAATCAGCCAGGTAGATATGGAGGATTTTATGAAATCCGGCCTCACCATAAATAACTACAAAAGGAATCGCAAAGAGCAGCGCCCAGGCCGCAGAAACCTTTCCAAGATTGTGTTCCCACCAGTGGAAATTAATTAATGGCCAGATGGCGATGGAAAGCAGTATCCCCACGAAGGGAATGACGCTCCACAGTGGCAGCACTTCGCCCAGGCTCTGGCCTCCTGAGGCTGCAAATGCAGCACTGGGGATGGCCAACAGAACCAGCGGGATATAGAGACAGGCGTTTTTCATAAGTCGCTCCCTCTATTTATTTGTCTTCCCTGGAAATCTCAGTACCAACCGTGGCAAATGCCTTTGAGGACCCCTCAATTTGCCTTGCCTGCACCTGGGAAATTACATGCTTTACCGAAGCTTCTGTCTTTTCCAAAAAGGTCCCGGGGTAGACTCCAATCCAGAACATCAGGACAACGAGCGGCACCATCACTACCCATTCACGAACCGTTAGATCGACCAGATTGCGATTCTCTTCGTGCTTGACCTCACCCCACACGACCCGCTGAAACATCCACAGCATATAAACAGCGGCAAGCACCACGCCGGTGGCGGCGATCACACCAAAAACCATATGTGCCTTAAAAGCGCCCAACAGAATCAGAAACTCACCTACGAAACCATTGAGCCCGGGAAGGCCGATTGAGGAGAGCGTGGTAATCATGAAAAAGGTCGCGAACACCGGAACTGTCTTGGCCAGTCCACCGAAGTCCTCAATCATGCGTGTGTGCCTGCGCTCGTAAATCATACCCACCAGCAGAAACAGGGCACCCGTTGATATCCCGTGGTTAACCATTTGTAACACTCCACCCTGCATTCCCTGTGCATTGAGTGCAAAAATTCCCAACACAACGAACCCGAGGTGGCTCACACTGGAGTAGGCCACCAGCTTCTTGATATCCGGCTGAACCATGGCCACCAGCGCGCCATAGATGATGCCTATGACGGACAATAACATAATGTGTGGTGTGAAATATAAGGAGGCCAGAGGAAAGAGCGGCAGACAAAATCTGATGATACCGTATGTACCCATTTTGAGCAGGACGCCTGCAAGAATAACACTGCCTGCCGTGGGAGCTTCAACGTGTGCGTCGGGAAGCCAGGTGTGAAATGGAAACAGGGGTACCTTGATCGCGAAACTCAGGAAAAAGGCCAGGAAAAGCCAGTACTGTGCGTCTCTGGCCACCGCAAATCCATGAAGCTTCATGAGGTTGAAGGTATAAACACCGGTAGCATCCCCGTGAAGGTAATATAAATAGATGATGGCCACCAGCATCAGCAGGCTACCCGCAAGGGTAAACAGAACGAATTTGATTGCTGCATAAATGCGCCGTTCGCCGCCCCAAACACCGATCAGAAGATACATCGGGATAAGCATCGCTTCCCAGAACACATAAAACAGAAACAGATCGAGTGAGCAAAATACACCCAACATCCCGGTTTCAAGGAGGAGCATCGCAGCCATATACTCCCGTACTTTGGAGGTAATGGCGGTCCAGGAGGCCAGGATGGCCAGGGAAGTCAACAGAGTGGTAATCATTACCATCAAAAGACTGATACCATCGATGCCCAGCGTATAGCTCACGCCAAGACTTTCGATCCAATCCGTATGTTCCTGGAACTGCATCTCGTGGGTGTCTGACCGAAACTCTGTAAAGAGCGGAATCGACAAGACGAAATTCAGAAGAGAAACCGCAAGCGCGAAGACCCTGCTGAATCCATCCCGCCCCTTTCCCGCGAGCAGAACGACAACTGCCCCGACAAGGGGTATGAATATCAGATATGAGAGCAATCCTGGCATCTTCTAACAAGTCCTCACTGGATTCTCATCGAGACGCATGCACCTTAGCGTGCAGTCGTATAATAAAGCATCGTAACCACTCCAAGAGCCATCCACAATGCGTAAGTCGGTGCCCTGCCGGACTGGAGCCGTGTAACAATCCAACCCACTCCCTGCACGAAATACCCAAGGCCATTGACTATCCCATCCACTACGATCGTATCGAATACCGTCCAAAGACCCTGCGAAAACCTGCGAATCGGCCGCACTATGACCACATAATAGATCTCATCTACATACCACTTGTTCTCCAGAACACGATGAATCGTTCCGGAAGAACCTGCTCCCAGTTTTCCAGATCGGAACATTAGGTAGGCCACGGAGATACCTATCAGGGCAACCACCACCGAAACCAGCATCAGAGCCCAGTCGGGAAGGCCATGTGCAACTGCCGGGGCCTGGTGTGAACCTACAACACCTGAAAGGAATCCGTCGATCCAACCGTGTCCGGGAGGCACGCCAACAAACCCGACAACGACTGATCCGGCCGCGAGAAAAATCAATGGAACTGTCATGCTCGACGGCGACTCATGGGCGTGGTCGTGCAGGTGCTGATCTCTGGGCTTCCCATGAAAGGTCATGAAGATCAGCCGGAACATATAAAAAGCGGTCATCGCTGCACCGATCACACCCAACAGCCAGATTTCTGTGTGGCCAGCGCGATACGCACTTACCAAGATCTCGTCCTTGCTCCAGAACCCGGCCAATGGCGGAATTCCTGCAATCGCCAACGCACCGATCCAAAAAGTGATGCCCGTGACTTTCATCTTCGACAGCAAACCACCCATCTTCCTCATGTCCAATTCATCCGACATCGCGTGCATCACACTGCCCGCTGCCAGAAACATGAGCCCTTTGAAAAACGCGTGCGTAAACAGATGGAAAACTCCGGCGGAATATGCACCAACGCCAACTCCTATGAACATGTAACCGAGTTGACTCACAGTAGAATAGGCAAGTACGCGTTTGATATCCGTATTCACCAATGCAATTGTGGCAGCCAGAATCGCCGTGAACACGCCTACCCAGGCCACCACGAGACCTGCCGAAGGAGCCATCGTGTAGAGCACGTTCGAACGAGCAACCATATAAACTCCGGCGGTCACCATGGTTGCTGCGTGAATCAAAGAACTGACCGGTGTCGGACCCTCCATTGCATCAGGGAGCCACACATAAAGCGGGAATTGTGCGGATTTACCGCAGGCTCCCACAAAGAACAACAGGGCGATCGCGGTTGCGGTTCCCGTTGATAGAAGCGCGGGGGCTTGAGTGAACACCTCGGAAAACTGCACTGTACCCAGATGTGTGATCATCAAAAACATGCCCAGCAGGAAGCCGAAGTCCCCGATCCGGTTCACGATGAAAGCCTTCTTGCCAGCATCAGAAGCGGATTTGCGCTCATACCAGAAGCCAATCAACAAATACGAACACAACCCCACGCCTTCCCAACCCACAAACATAAGCAGATAGTTATTGGCCAGAACCAGAATCAGCATCGAAAACACGAAAAGATTCAGATACGTGTAGAATCTCGCGAAACCAGGGTCACCGTGCATGTATCCGAAGGAATACACGTGGATAAAAAATGAGACCGTGGTAACTGTCAGGATCATCATCGCAGAAAGTGCGTCTACTTGAAATCCAACGGAGGCTGTAAAATTTCCCGCAGAAATCCACTCATACACATTCTCATTCAATGTCTCACCGGACACAACCTGCCTCAGAACGTGCAGGGATAGCAACCAGGACAAACCAACCGCGAGTGTCCCGATATACCCGGACACTTTACCGAGACGGCCACCCAGCAGCCCGTTGATCAGGGCTCCTGCCAGAGGAAAGAGAATAATGAGAATTGTTACAGTCAGCATCGAGGCCTCACGCACCGAATGAGTTGTACTGTTCTACAATTTCAGGAGATTTACCTCTCCCACATCTACAGTTTCACGATTGCGGAACAAAGCGATAATAATTGCCAGACCAACCGCAACCTCGGCAGCAGCAACCGCCATCACAAAAAACACGAAAACCTGTCCTTCACCTGAGCCGTGATGTCGTGCGAATGCAACAAACAGCAGATTCACTGCATTGAGCATCAACTCGATGCACATGAATATCACAATGGCGTTTCTGCGAATCAGAACACCGGCCACCCCGATGGAAAAGAGGAGCGCCGAAAGGATCATATAATAGGAAACGGGGACTACCATATATTACTCGCTGTCAAGATTCAGTGATCAGCCTTCGCCGGGTCCTTCTTGACCATCACCATAACACCCACAAGCGCCACAAGGAGAATCATGGAAGCGATCTCGAAAGGCAACAGGAAATCCGTGTAGAGCAATTTGCCTATGTAGGGAATATTCTCTGAAAAGAGGGCAGGGTCTCCAGGTTCTGGCGAAACACCAATCTGCCGCCCGACCATAAGACCCAATTGTGCTACGAGAACGGCCATAAGAAGGACTACCGCCACACGCCGATACTTCCCCGCCACAACCTCGAGGGCACTGGAATGTCCCATATTAAGAAGCATAATCACAAAAAGGAAGAGCACCATAATCGCACCTGCATACACGATCACCTGTACTGCGGCCAGGAAGTAGGCATTCAACAAAACAAAGTGACCCGCGATTGCGAAAAAGGTGGCCACGAGGGACAACGCGCAGTATACCGGGTTACGAAAAGTAACCAGCAGCAGAGCGGAAACCACCGCAACCGCAGCGAATATGAAAAAGAACAACGACTCCATCACCTCTCCATGCAGGCCTTGTCAGCGGGCAAGTGTCATTACCAGACCTGTCAAAAAAACATTCAAAATGGCCAGCGGGAGCATTACTTTCCAGCCCAGCCACATCACCTGATCATATCGGAACCGAGGCAGCGTCCACCTGACCCATAGGAACAGGAACATGAAAAAACCAGTTTTCACCACAAAGGAGAATATTTTCAGAAGACTAGCGAATAGGGACTGGTCCCCCGGCTGAATGAGCCAAGGCACGTGCCAGCCACCAAAGAACAGCGTGGCGATTACGGCAGATGCGGTTACCATAGAAGCGTATTCCGCCATGAAGAACATGGCGAACTTCATACTGCTGTATTCTGCGTGATATCCAGCAACCAGTTCCTGCTCGGATTCGGGCAAATCGAATGGCAGACGGTTGGCTTCAGCGAAGGCAGCCACGGTGAAAAGCAGGAAAGCCAGGGGCTGGGTGAACACATTCCAAGCCGGCAAAAAACCCAGCAACGACTGATTCGCCTGAAGCGCCACAATGTCTCCCAGCCGAAGCGAACCCGAAATCATAAGCACGCCGATCAGGGAAAGCCCAAGAGACAACTCATAGCTGATCATCTGTGCGGATGCACGGATGCCACCCAGCAAAGCGTATTTATTATTCGATGCCCATCCACCCAGAACAATCCCGTAGACACCCAGAGAAGCCAACGCCAGCAAATACAGCACACCAATATTCACATTGGCGACCTGGACCTGAATCTGCTTGCCCATGATCGGAATCGTATCTCCCACCGGAACGATCGCAAACGCCATCAGGGCCGGAATCAGAATCGCTGGCGGGGCCATGATGTATATGATCCGATTCACGTGACCCGGAATCACATCCTCTTTGAACAGGAACTTCAAGCCATCGGCAAGAGGCTGAAGCAAACCCCATGGGCCTACGCGATTGGGACCCAGACGATTCTGGATATACGCGCTCACCTTTCGCTCGGCAAGCACAAGATAGGCCACCACGGTGAGCAGAGCGCCCAGCATGACCACTACCTTGATCAGACTCTCAATTGCGAAATCCATCCTCCCTAAGCCTCCGCCGATGCAATTGTTGAGAGGGGTACGCCTTGCTCACCCACAACAGTGTGATCCAGTCCTTCATACGCCTCGACCGTCTTCGCCAAATCAGCCATCACATCATTAATCTCATCGTATGGGGCACTTCCACCAAAAACCTCGATCACATCTCTCAGTATCGTCCAGTCAGGTCGCGCGTCACCCACAGGTTCCAGACCTTTTCCAAGCTTTTGAACTCTGCCGTCGCAATTGGTGAACGTACCAAGCTTCTCGATAAAAGCGGCACCTGGCAGGACCACATCGGCCTGGCGGCTCATATCATTTGCCAGAATATCCTGAACCACAAGGAATTCGAGAGTTCCAAGGGCGGTTCGCTCGGCTTCTGTAATCTTCTCCAAAGGATCACCGCCCAGGATGTATAAGGCCTTGATGCGGCCTTCCTGAATGCCCTTCCAGATTTCCGAATGGCTCGTCAACGAAATACCAAGACCTCCCAGAACCTCTTCCGCACCGCGGCTGTTGGGCGACTTGTCGCCCCGAATGGTGAACCCACCCTTGAAGGTAATGTCACCTTCCTCACTCACCTTTGGTCGCAGCCCGATGGGCGCCCCACCCAAAATGTCCTTGAACAACCTGCCAAAAAGGAAATTTTCTTCGCTGGTAAGGTGGGAGGAGGCGAATCCTGCGACCGCTCCCGGACCATGTTCCTCACTTACCTTCTCAAACCCTTCCTTGACTTTCTGAAGAGCCACATCCCACAAGACCAGATCCGGTTCCGCCCCCCTGCCAATCATTGGAAACAGCAATCTGTCATCGCTGTGCACATACCCCCACCCGTGCCTGCCATCATCACACATCCAGTATTCGTTCACGTCGAGATTTTGCCGAGGGACAAGTCGGTAGATTCTCTCATTATTGTAGTCCGCACGGATATTACATCCGGCGCTGCACCCGGTGCAGAGCGTGTCGACTCCCTTGAGGAACCAGACCCGCTGCTTGAACAGAAAATCTTTATCCAGAAGCGCCCCTACCGGGCAAATGTCCACCGTATTGCCCGAGAGTCGGTTGTCCAGTCGCTCACCCGGGAAGATATCGATCTCGTTATGTACACCTCTGTTGAAATATCCAAGTTCGCTGGTACCCGAGACTTCGTCGCAAAAACGGATACACCGCGTACAACGGATGCAGCGGTCAGAATACAGAAGTGTGTGTTCACCAATGTCCTTCTTCGGCTGGATCGTTTTCTGATCCAGAAAACGGCTTCTATCAGTTCCATAGGAATAACTGTAGTTCTGTAATTCACATTCTCCAGACTGGTCACACACAGGACAGTCAAGCGGGTGGTTGATGAGCAGAAACTCCATAACCGCATTCTGATTGCGTTTCACCTCATCATTCTGGGTGTCGACAATCATACCCTCGGCCGGCATCGCCGTGCACGAAGGCGCCATCCCCTTTCGTCCGCCAGCCTCGATCCCAACCAGACACATCCTGCAATTGGCCGGGGCGCTCAGACCTGGATGATAGCAGTAGTGGGGGATATATACGTCGTTTTCCACCGCTGTCTGGAGCACGTTTTTTCCTGGAACGATCTCAATTTCTTTTCCATCTATCGTAAATGTCGCCATCCGCAATTACCCCGGAACCTTTATCGATTTATCCTGGTGGATCGGACAACACCCCTGCTCGATATGAGCTTCAAATTCACTTCGGAAGGTCTCAACAAATCCTTGAATCGGGTATGAAAACGCCGGGCCGAACAAACAGATCGTTGAGTATCTCGGGCTTAGAAATCCAGCCACGTTGTCGGCCACTTCCATCAATGTCTCCAGATCCTTTGCCGTTCCCTGACCGTGTTCAATTCTCCAGATAATATCTCTGGTCCACGGGCAACCCTCTCTACACGGCGTACACTGCCCACAGGATTCATGGGCAAAGAAATTCATCAGGTTCAATAAGGCATCCACCATACATACCGTATCATCCATTACAATGATGCCACCTGTACCGAACATTCCCTTGAATTCCCCACGTCCTGGCAAAAGGAAATTGGCAGGATCCATGACGATGTCGATCTGATCCGGAGTCATCGGAGAAGTGGAAGCCCCACCGGGAATGACAGCCTTCAGTTCGCGCCCCTCGTAAAGGCCTCCAGCGTAGTCGTATATCAACTCCCGCATTGTTGCGGTGCCAATCTCGAGTTCGAACAGGCCGGGATTGCGAACATTTCCGCTGACACAAAAAATGAAAGTCCCGGGGTATCGTTCGCTCCCAATTCCTTTAAACCATTCAGCTCCCTGATTGATAATATGAGGGACATAAGAAAGCGTCTGGACATTGTTCACCGTGGTTGGACAGCCGAAGATGCCCTTTTGGGCAGGAAAAGGCGGCTTCACGCGCGGCTCCGCCCGTTTGCCTTCTAGCGACTGCATCAGTCCAGTTTCTTCTCCGCAAATGTAGGCCCCGGCGCCCGGGTGGGTATAAACCTCGAGATCGAAACCCGAGCCCAGGATATTCTTCCCCACATAACCCGCTTCACGGGCCTCAATTATGCATTGCTCCATCATTTCCAGCTCTTCCCACATTTCTCCCCGGATATAGATATAGGCCGCCTTCGCCCGGATCGCGTATGAGGCAATAATCGCCCCCTCAAGAAGCTGATGAGGATTATGCGCCAGGAGCTGCCGATCCTTGAAGGTTCCGGGCTCACTTTCGTCAGCATTCACACAGAGATACGAGGGCACTGGCGCATCTTTCGGCATGAAGCTCCACTTCATCCCGGCGCTGAACCACGCGCCACCTCTGCCGGCCAGCCCCGAATCCTGCACTGAGGTGATCACCTCATCCGGTGACATCTTCAGAGCCTTCTCGAGGGCCTTGTAGCCATCATGAGATTGATAGACGTTAATATCTTTGATATTTTCGACGTCGAACAATTTGGTAATAATTTTGTATTCTTCGGGCATAGTTCGTTTCGCGGTTTTGAGTCAGCCTGTACTAATCGAGTTGATCGAGCATCTTGTCCAGCTTCTCTTTGGTCAGATACCGATGTAGCGCATCATTGATCCGGATGGCGGGGCCACCTTCGCAGGCGGCGATACACTCGACCTTCTCGAGTGTGAACCGTCCGTCCTGTGTGGTCTCACCCACTTCGATCTTCAGCTTCTCCTTCAGAAAGTCAACCACTTCTTCCGCACCACACAAGGCACAGGACAGCGTACTGCAAATCTGAATAACATGCCTTCCCACCGGGGCCTTGTGGAACATAGGATAGAAACTCATCACACCGGCCGCCCTTGCCGCGGGCATCCCCAACATATCTGCTACGTGCTTCAGCCCTTCAAGGGAAACATACCCCCATTCTCTCTGGACCAGGTGAAGGACAGGAAGAATGGCCGCTTCCTTCCATCCTTCTGGATATCGGGCCATGATCTCTTCGCATTTCTTTTGTGTTTCCGCCGACAATTCCACGGCCATCATTTACCTCTCTACCCTATCTGTCCAGTTCTCCAGCAATGACATTCATGCTGCCCAAGACCGCCACCACATCGGCAACCATCAGCCCATCCACCATTTCCGGAAAGCACTGATAATTCATAAATGATGGGGGGCGGACGCGCATGCGGTATGCGTAGCCGGTTCCATCGCTGACCACATAGAACCCAAGCTCACCATTCGGGGCCTCGGTCGCCGAGTATATTTCACCTATGGGAGGTGTTAGACCATGATCGTCCATGGTGATCTTGAAATGGTGAATCAGCGACTCCATGCCCGTATAGACCTGGTCTTTCTCCGGCAAGATCACCTTGGAATCGTCTACCTTCACAGAGCCCTCGGGCAAGTTGTTTACGGCCTGGTTTACAAGCGCATTGCTCTGCCGGAGTTCTTCCATCCTCACCAGATACCTGTCATAAACATCACCATTGGCACCTACCGGTATATCGAAATCGAGATCTTCATAACACAAGTAGGGTTCATCCTTGCGCAGGTCATAATTCACACCTGACCCACGAAGCATCGGTCCCGTCACATTCCAGGCAATCGCATCATCACCCGAAATTACACCAATTCCCTTGGTGCGATCGATCCAGATTCGGTTTCGGGTCAACAACCGATCCACTTCCTCCAGAGCAGCAGGAAATTGTGCAGTGAATTCGGTCACCACGGCGTGGAAGTCTTCTGGTACATCCCAGCCCAATCCACCGATTCTGGTATAGCTTGTCGTTAGCCTCGTGCCGGTCACCAACTCGAAAATATTATAGAGCCGTTCGCGTTGCTCGAATGTGTACAGGAATACCGTCATCGCCCCAATGTCGAGCGCGTGTGTTCCAAGCCAGACCATGTGATCGGCGATGCGGGAAAGCTCTGCGAGGACCACCCGAACATACTGGGCCCTGGCCGGAACTTCGAGCCCCATCAATTGTTCAACCGCCAGTGCATACCCGATGTTATTGGACAGCGGTGACAAGTAGTTCATCCTGTCCGTTACGGTGACCCACTGGTTGTAGGTGTGATGCTCTCCGAGTTTCTCAAATCCTGTGTGCAGATAGCCGATGTCGGGAATACATCTGTGGATCTTCTCGCCATCCAGCTCCAGCGTCAACCTCAATGTGCCGTGAGTGGCCGGATGCTGTGGACCGAGATTCAGCACCATTTTTTCAGACGAAATCGGATCCTCATCCGGTTCATCTTCTTGTTCAGCGAAAGGATTGCCCACAAACCCGGGATCTTCGGGTGCAATCACATCCCTTTCACCTTTTCCCTTGAGCGGATAATCTTTGCGTAGGGGAAAATGCTGGAAATTCACCGGCATCAGAATTCGCCTGAGGTCGGGGTGCCCTTCAAAGCGGATCCCGAACATATCGAAGACCTCTCGCTCTGGCCACTCGGCGCCTCTCCAAACTGGACACGCAGAAGCGATGCTTTCAGTTTCGCCAACCTGCGCACGTACCCTGAAGCGTTGATTCAAACTGTGAGAATAGAGTTCGTAGACAACGTGAAACCTGGCCTGCTGCCCGGCACCGGGATATTCAGAATAGTCTACTGCAGTGAGATCGGCCAACCGGTCGAATTCAAGGCCTGGCTCACTTTTCAAAAAGTCCAGGATCTCGACAATACGATCCGGTCTGCACACAGCCGTCCACTGACCGCTGATCTGGACGATCTCGACCACCTGATCGCCAAACCGCTCTTGCAGCTTACCGGAGGCCACGTGTGAATCGGCTGCTGTGGTCTCTACTGCTTCCTGTGTGGTTTCTTCAGCCATAGTGATAGAAGAATCTCTGAATTCCGGGTGTGAACGGAAATTACGCGCTTGCCACCTGGGTTGGATGTTCTCTGTCTATCTTGTCCTGAATTTTCATCAACGCATAAAGCAAATCTTCCGGTCTTGGTGGGCAACCCGGCACATACACATCCACGGGTAGAAACTGATCCACTCCCTGAACCAGGGTATAGGTATTGAACACTCCGCCGGAGGACGCACAAGCCCCCATTGAAATAACCCACTTCGGATCCGGCATTTGATCATAGATCTTCTTAAGTACGGGCATCATCTTGATGGAAATTCTACCAGACACGATCAGGAGATCAGACTGGCGAGGAGAAAAACGCACAGCCTCAGCACCAAACCTGGCCATATCGAATCTGCCCGAAAGCGTGGCCATCATCTCAATTGCGCAACACGCAGTCCCAAATGGCATCGGCCAGAGAGACGATTTACGAGCCCAGTTTATCATTCGGTCCAGCGTCGTCGTAATGGCATTATCGCCAAGACTGGATTCTAGTCCCATTCAAGACCTCCTTTCCGCCAGACATAAAGGAAGCCCATCAGCAGTACACCAAGAAACACAACCATTTCTGTAAAAATAAAAGTCCCCTGGGCGAGCAACTCCTTGAAAACCACGGCCCAGGGGTAAAGAAACACAACTTCTATATCGAAAATGATGAACAGCATTGCTACAAGATAAAATTTCACTGAAAATCTTAGTCGTGCATCACCTATCGGAGGAACCCCCGATTCGTAGGGAGACAGCTTTACAGGGTTTGGCTTCCGAGGTCCAAACAGGTGGGTTGCCCCCAGGGTCACGCCAGCAAATGCGCCTGCTGCAACCAACAGAAATACAATCGGAAGATAGTCGATCAGCATTGGTTTGGGTAACCCTCCCCTCTGGCCACGAGCAGGAATTAACCTGCAATTAAAACAACCCCATATGTCCCATTACCCAAATACGAAAAATCAGAATGAGAACTCACAATTAAAGCATCAAATAATTAGCTTCGCTCAAGGAAGATTATTATATGGTATGCCAAAATAAATGTCAAGCCATTTCACCGGGTCAAAAAGCCCTTTGTGGAGGTGCCACCTATTCCCTTGACAGACCCTCTGAAAGCCGCCTAATTTGAAATGAAACTTGGTAAAAATAACCCGCATCTAGACAATAATTCGACCAGCGAGTCTTGAATTGAACCCTGAGGTATCGGTTCTCGTTCCCATTCGGAATGCCGGTGAAACACTCGGACAAGCACTTCAAAGCGTATTGTGCCAATCCTTCGGAAACTTCGAAGTCATCGCTGTAGACGACGGGTCCGATGACGCTTCTCCCAACATTCTGAAAGCCTTTGCGGCGAAGGACCCGAGGGTTCGCCCCATAATCGGCGAGAGGCAAGGCCTGATCCCCGCTTTGAATATTGGGCTGGGAGCGTGTTCCGGTCGCCTTATCGCCAGAATGGATGCGGACGACCTCTGCCACCCTGATCGGTTGAGGATACAGCACAAATTCCTGAGCGAACACCCCCACATATCTGCTGTAGGCACTCAGATCAGATGTTTTCCGATCTCAAAAGTCGGCGAAGGATTCCGGATCTATGAGCAATGGATCAATTCCCTGCTTCTGCCGGAGGATATCGGACGCGAAATCTTTATCGAGAGTCCCCTGGTACATCCAACAGTATGTATGCGAAGATCCGATCTGGAAGCCATGGGTGGCTATGCTGACAATGGCTGGGCTGAGGACTATGACCTCTGGCTGAGATTACACCTGGCCGGTAAAAAATTCGCTAAAATCCCCAGAATCCTCCTGTCCTGGCGCGAGGGAGATGGCAGGCTGACCAGAAAGGACGCCCGCTATTCCGTGGAGAATTTCCTCCGGGCGAAGGCCAGATATCTAAAACTTGGGCCCTTGAGTGACACGAACACAATCATCATCTGGGGGTCTGGGCAAATCGGAAGACGCATCTCGAAGCATCTCCAGCGCGAAGGAATGTCTCTTACCGCTTTTGTGGACATCGATCCGCGGAAGATCGGAAATACTCGGAGAGGCGCGCCGATCATATCACCTGACCAACTCGAGTCGATCTGGAAGACGGCTGAACAGCCCATGGTTCTTGCCGCTGTGCCTTCTCGGGGTGCGCGCCAACTGATCCGGAATCATCTAGCAGGTATGGGAATGAAGGAAACAAGGGATTTCATTTGTGTCGCATAATCTGTTACATCGACCCATCGACAGGTGGAGCACGAAATGAATAAGGGATTCTTTTCGCGATTGTTTCGCAAGCCGGTTGATACGGTCCCACAACTAGAAATGATGAGGCATAACCTGGAGGACCTTCCCGAGATCGATATTCCGCACGGATACGGGCTTCGTACACATCGCCCTGGCGACGAGGAAGCCTGGTGTAGAATCATGGAAGGCAATGTGGGAAAGGACTGGACGCCCGCCAAGTGCCACGAAAAACTCACTGGAGATCCGCGGTTCAAACCTGAAAGCCTCTTCTTCGCCACATTCGAGGAAGCACCTGTGGCGAGCGCTTGTGCCTGGACAAGACTTGCCGATGAAAACGTGATTGGAGAAGTCCACATGGTTGCAGCCCTCCAGAATCATCGAGGCAAGCGGTTGGGTCATCTCGTCAACACAGCGGTACTTCACCGCCTCAGGGAACTCGGCTTTGAAAAAGCACACCTGCTCAGTGACGACTGGCGAATACCTGCAATCAAGAGTTACCTCACAGCAGGATTTCAACCCCTAAATACGCATGAGAGTCACCCTCCTCGATGGGAAAAACTCTTCGACCAGTTGGGTTTATCAAACCAATAACCCGTTTCATCATCCGGTTATCCAAGCAATTCGCCGTAGTCGAATCCTATAGCCTCCTTAACCGTATCAAGGGTCCGCTGTCCTCGAATCCTCGCCTCAGAACATCCCAGATGCAAAATGTCGCGTACCAGGTCTTTTTTCCTCTGAAGATCAGAACGCCTTGACTCGTACTCTTCCTCTGAAATGAAACCTCCATCTTTAGCCGATCTTTCAGTATACACCGGATCCGGCGCCCTGAGAATACCTCCGAACCTCTCGTTGAAATTCGCGGCCAGGTTTCGGGCAAGCTGCATCCGGGCCTTCTGATTCTTCCCAATTGAAATGCAAGCTGGCCTGAACATCAGAATATCTGCGACCTGAAAAAGAGAATGGCCAAGGAAGCCATATGTCTCCATCCCTGTTTCGTCCGGACGCTTCAATTGATCCACCGTGACCAGGTTTCCAAGTATCGAGGCGAATTCCGAAAGTTGTGGAACCTGGGACTGTAAGAAGCAGATTCCTCTGTCTACATCGAAACCTGCGGCCAGAGCATTCAGAACGATACGCCTCACGTGGTTTTGGATATTCTGCCCAACACTGCCATCGGTCTTGAGCGCGTGATAGTCTGCAATCATCAGTAGACACATGTGATCTTTTTGAAGCGTGATCAATTTTCCCAGTGGTGCGTGGGCATCGTATCGTGTCAAACCGGCCGACGGCCGTATTCCGGTAAGTGCAACGGGTTGTTTCATTTTGTCATCTCCATAGTATTGGGGTAGGAAAAGCACAAAAAAAACCGCTGATCACCCTTGGGCGATCAGCGGCCGAAAAAACGCCAACGATGTCCAGGTGGAAGCCAGACTTCTCCCTTTGCCCAAACCCACCATGCCATCGTTTCAGATCTCATGCTTCGTATGTTGATCGAACCCATTACTGAGCCCTCGTTGTTACTCCCGGGTTTTCTGCCTGTCTCTGGCGCGGCGCGAAATCCGGTTCCATATACCCGTAAATCCCATTGCCTTCTTCATTTCCCCTAGCGTCTCCTCCGCTACCTCACGTGCACGCAGGGTACCCTCGTAAATCACTTCTTCCGCAAAGCCCTTGTCTTCCTCAACCTGGGCACGCCGCTCCCTGATGGGATCCAGAAATCGGTTCAATGCCTCGGTCAGCTTCCCTTTGACTTCCACATCCCCTACTTTGCCTTCCCGATATCTGGACTTCAGGTCTTCAACTTCTCCCTTGTCCGTGTTGAATGCGTCGTGATACACGAAAACGGGGTTGCCTTCGACCTTTCCCGGAATATCCGCTCTGACCCTGTTCGGATCCGTGTACATCCCCCGGACCCGTTTCTCAACCGTCTCCGCGTCGTCCGAAAGCAGAATACAATTATCCAAGCTCTTGCTCATCTTTGCCTGTCCGTCGGTACCAATTAAAGAAGGCACATCCCCGATCATTGATTCGGGGATGGGAAAAACCTCACCATAATAATTATTGAATCTTCTGGCGATCTCACGAGTCACCTCCACGTGTGCCTCATTATCCTTTCCAACGGGAACCAGATGGGATCTGGGCATCAGGATATCGGCTGCCTGCAGCACAGGGTAGCCTACAAGACCGAACGGAATCGCCTCATCTTCCATGTTCGCTGCTCTGGCCATATCCTTGATGCTCGGAAGTCTCGCCACCCTGGGCAATGTCACCAGCATTTCGAAAAACAGATTCATTTCATAAACAGCGTGAACAGCTGACTGGAGATAAATTGTCGACTTGGATGGATCGATACCCACCGAAAGATAATCCAGAACCAGCTCCCGGGTGTTTTCCCTCAACGCTTCGATATGCTCCTTCTCCGGGCGCGTGGTCAGCATATGCAAGTCCGCTATCAGGAAAAAACATTCGTATTCATCCTGGAGCCGAACCCGGTTTTGCAGAGACCCAACATAGTGACCCAGATGCAGCCGTCCAGTTGGACGATCTCCCGTCAAAATCCTCTTCTTCTCACCCATTTCCCTAGTCTCCAAAGTTAAAAAAACCCCTGCGGTCAAACCGGCAGGGGTATATCAGCAGTCGTTCTATTGTCTGAATTCAGCACACGACAAGCTGGCCGGTATGATATCGATCATACCACCACCAACTCCCTTGGAATCCTTCGTGTGCCATTGGAATCTCCTCGAAATTTGTTCCCATTATCTGGTCGAAATTATAGACGAAACCAGTGAACCTGTCAAGTCGTTTATCATGCTCATCACCAATTCAGAGTCCCATTTTCTTGAATAAACCAGTACCCTCAACTATCGAGCAGCTTCGCCATGTCTTTGGCGAAATACGTCAGTATCATGTCTGCGCCTGCACGTTTGATGCCGGTCAGTGTTTCTACCATTGCACGATCCCGATCGGCCCACCCCTTTTCTGCAGCAGCCAGCACCATGCCGTATTCACCAGAGACATTGTATGCGGCAATAGGTACATCGAAAGCTTCCCGAGCCCTGGCGATCACGTCGAGATAGGGTAACGCTGGCTTCACCATCACCACATCGGCACCCTCCTCGATATCCAGGGCCATCTCCCGCAGTGCCTCTCTGGCGTTGCCCGGATCCATCTGATAGGTCTTCTTATCCTCTGGAATTCCCGACTGCTTGACCGGAGCGGATTTCAGCGCACCTCGGAACGGTCCATAAAAACAAGACGCATACTTCGCGGAATAAGCCATAATCGAGACATGTTCGAATCTATCATCGTCAAGCGCGGTGCGGATGGCACCGACACGACCATCCATCATATCCGATGGAGTTACCCAATCCACACCTGCTTCCGCGTGAGACAGCGCCATCTTGCACAGGACGGCCACACTCTCATCGTTAGCGATCTCACCGTCAATCACCAATCCATCGTGCCCGTGCGTCGTGTAGGGATCCAGTGCAAGATCGGTTTGCACACAGAGATCCGGCAGCGCATCCTTCAGAGCCCGAATGGCGTGCTGAACGAGACCATCCCCCGCATATGCCATCGTGGCCTGCTCGTCTTTTTCGGCTGAAAACCCGAACAGATTGACTGCACCTATGCCCAGATTCCAGATCTCCCGACACTCATTTACGAGTTCGTCCACAGAATAGCGGAACTGCCCGGGCATCGAATCAATTGGCTCCTTCGCCCCTTCTCCACCGGTCACAAACATCGGGTAAATGAAATCACCAACCGACAGCGTTGTTTCACGTACGAGCGTCCGGACCGGCTCGGTCCGTCTGAGTCTCCTCGGTCTGTAAATCAGATCCATTCTCTTCCTCTTCAATCGGACTGGTGAGTTCATCGAACGGTCCCGCAAATTCCACCACACGGAAAGAAATTAGGTTGCGCCAGGTTACTTGTCAAGCGGGTTTGGCTCGATCAATTTTTATTGACACGTGCGCTTTCTTGGAGTATGTGTAAACCCATCAGTCAGGAGGTCTTAATCGATGCGCACGATTTTTGTCGGCGATATTCACGGTTGTGCAACGGAATTTTCTGCAGTACTGGCCAGGGTCGAATTCGACGTTAAAGCAGACCGCTTGCTGCTGACAGGTGATGCCTTCTCCAAGGGCCCGGACCCAATTGGCGTGTGGAATCAAATCCAGGACACAAAGGCTGAAATGGTGTTGGGCAATCACGATGCCAGACTGATGGAACAGCTCAGTTCTCAGATCCAGGGTAAGTCCCCCAAAATCAACAACCGGGACCAGCAGCGAATCCTCGAGACTCTGTTACCGTCAGCGAAGCCCTTACTGGGATGGCTTGAATCCCTCCCTCTGTTTATAGCCGACTCCGGTTTTCTACTCGTCCACGCTGGAATAAACCCGGAGAAGGGACTGGCGGGCACCAAGCGAAACGAGTTTCTGGCGATCAGGACCTGGCCTCCGCTGGGAGGAATCGAAGGACCCCGTTGGCACGACCACCTGAAACCTTTGGATCGTATCCTCTTGTTCGGTCATGACGCCCCTGGCGGCCTGGTCGAAAAACGGAGAGAGGATGGAAGTGCCTGGCTGATCGGGCTGGACTCTGGATGCGTCTACGGCAAAGCGCTCAGCGCATACATTCTGGAGGAAGATAGAATCGTTCAGGTGTAACATCGAACCCACCGGGACTGAAGGTGTGACCACCCTCCCACATATTAATGAAAGGAACTACACATGTCAGGCAGAAACCAGGTGATTGGAGGTGGCGGATTCCATCACGTAGCGATTCGTGCCAGTGATTTCGACGCCACACTCGATTTCTACAAAAACGCACTGGGATTTACAGAAAAAATCGCCTGGGGTGAAGGGGACGGCAGAGCTGTCATGCTCGACGGAGGAGACGGAAACTATCTTGAAGTTTTCGCTGGCGGATCAAACGAGCCAAAGCCTGAGGGATCCATTCTCCACTTCGCATTGCGAACAGATGACTGCGACGCAGCACTTGAACGGGCGAGAACTGCAGGTGCCGATGTAACCATGGAACCCAAGGACATTGACATTCAGAGTCTGCCAACCATTACCCCTGTGAGAATCGCCTTTTGCAAGGGTCCTGACGGCGAAGTCATCGAGTTTTTCCAGAATGGAACCACCTGATCACCCCTGGCCTCTGGAGTATAACCGAATGATCATACAGACTGGTCTCGTCGGAACACCTAAAAGCGAGCTGGATACCCCGTCTCTTCTGGTGGATATGCCCACCATGGAACGGAACATAGCAAAAATGACTTCCACCATCATCGAGGAGGCAGGCGTAAACTGGCGACCGCACACAAAGGGGATGAAGACCCCCGCACTGGCCCACAAGCTCCTCGATGCTGGGGCAATTGGGATTACCTGCGCAAAGTTGGGAGAAGCCGAAGTAATGGCCTACTCCGGTATCAAGGACATTCTGGTGGCAAATCAAATCATCGGACAAAGAAAGATCGCCCGACTGGTCAACCTCCAGAGCCACGCAGATGTGGCCGTCTGTGTTGATGACATTCGAAATGTCGATGAGATAGGCCAGGCTGCTGTGAGGAAAGGCGTCACCATTCGCGTGTTGATCGAAGTCAACGTCGGCATGAACAGAGCCGGCGTGGAACCGGGTGACGAAACACTCAATCTGGCGGACAGGATCGCGTCCTGTGAGGGAGTCCGGTTTGCTGGATTGATGACTTGGGAATCGCACGCCCTCACGGTCGACCCAATCGATAAGAAAAAACGGATGATCACCGAAGCGTTGACCAAACTCACCGAATCCGCTGATCGGTGTCGCAGCAAGGGTCACACGGTCGACATAGTCAGTTGCGGCGGCACCGGGACCTACTGGATCAGTGCATTTCACCCGGGTATAACGGAAATCGAAGCCGGAGGCGGCATCTTTGGAGACGTGAGATACCGCACCTCCTTCGGGGCCGATCTGGAATACGCGATGACCATTCTCTCAACAGTCACATCAAGGGTGAACGCCAAGCGAATTATCTGCGACGCGGGCAAGAAAACCATGAGCAGTGATGCGGCAATTCCGGAACCTATGGGGATTCCGAACGTGGAATCGGTGATGCTTTCGGCCGAACACGGCATCGTTGTACTTGGCAAAGAAACCACCATACCCGACATTGGTGAAAAAATCGAATTCGTTGCCGGATACTCGGATACCACGGTGGTCCTTCACGATGAACTATTTGCGATCCGAGAAGGTATCGTCGAGGCTGTTTGGCCCCTGGCCGGGAGAGGCAGAATTCAGTAACTCCTAACTGAAAGTACGGGGCACACCGTGTCATGACGCCCAGTTTTCGTTTGACGATGCAATTTGAGCTCCTTATCATATGCCTCACCCGTATTGCAGAACCAGCACGAGATTACATTCGTACCTCCTGTCAGCCGCCGGGCAAACCGAACATAGAGGTCAAGATGAGACTTGATAAAGTATTCAGTAAACACAGCCTTTTCGCCCTTCACGTCGCATTCCTGATCATTCTGGCCCCGACATTCACCCCTGCTCAGGGGAAAGCACCTGATGTACTTTACAAAGAAATCTTGCCCTCTGTTGTAATCCTAACGGTGGAGAAAGCTGATGGGTCCAGGGTGGTCGGATCCGCATTCCTTGCGCTCGATAACAAGGTTGCCGTTACCTCTTACAGCCTCGTTGATCAGGCAACATCTGTCGTCGCAACCTTCTCTTCGGGAGAAGTATTCGACGTATCTGGAATCATCGACAAGGACGAAAAAAGGGACCTCGCACTGATCCGCATCAAGGTCTTTGGAGGCACCCTTCTTGACCTCGAGTCCACCGATCCACCGATCGGGTCACGTGCATATCTCATCGGATCTCCGGAGGGATCGGACTTTACCATAACAGATGGCCTGATCAGCAACACAAAAATAGAAAATGGTGTGAAATCCTACAAATTCACCTGTCCTGCCGCATCTGGAAATATCGGTGGTGCAATTGTAAATGACCGTGGAAAAGTCATTGGAATCGTATCTTCGATTGGCACGGGTTTACACTCGGCAGCCCCTTCGGTCTTTGCGCTTGGTCTGGATACGACGCTGCCTACGCACCCCTGGCCTACGCAGGCTTCGCGAGAGCCGCAATATGGCGCTCCGGCGCGGGTTGCCCAACCTCCAGCTGCCGCACCAGTCCCAGAGGACTTCGACCCCACAGGACTCCGCGTGCAATTTTACATTGCAGAGGACCTCAAAACCTACAACAACAACAGACAACTGTGGATCGACACAATCCAGTGGTGGGTCGACAGGATCAAGGAGAATTGCTCAGTTGAGATCTCAAATGTAGACGTAAAGCAGAATGACAGGCAATCGCTGCCACCCAAGAAGAGCAGATTTACCACCAAGCTGTCCGGGTGGGAATCCTGGATCCATGGGGAGGCGAAATTGAAGGAGCATATCGGAAAAACGAATTCACCGCGTAGTTTTCATTTGGGATTGTTCAAGGAACTGAGAGCACGAAGAGATGAGAAGTGGTTCGAGGTTTCGGGCCACCACATTTATCCTAATGTGATCGCTCTGAAGGAGAAGACCACCCGGGTCGAGGAGAGCGAAAGGGTCAATCTGATCGGTCACCTTTTTGGGCTCCAGGCTGGGGATGGGGGCGTAATGTCAATTTTCTATCCAAGAGGACCAGATTCCGATCCTGCCTACGGCAATCTTTTGGAATGGTCTGGCAAGTGGTGCGGCAAGATCGAGAAGTATCTGGGGAATTGACCATCACCGATCATGCAAAAAGAAGAGGCCCGACGATCATTCGTCGGGCCTCTTCTTTTGGTGCACCCTGATTCTATGCTTTCGGTCCGGTCATTTCTTCGGGTCTAACGGCTTCATCGAATTCCTCACCACTCAATAAACCCAGCGCAACTACCGATTCCTTCAAGGTAAGATTCTCCTGAAAAGCTTTCTTGGCCACTTTGGCAGCATTGTCATACCCGATGTGTGGATTCAGGGCCGTTACCAGCATCAGGGACTGCTGAAGATGCTTTTCGATATTGTCCCGATTCGCCTTGATTCCAACCGCGCAATGGTCGTTAAATGCCTCACAGGCGTCCGACAGCAGGCGGATTGACTGCAACAGATTGTAAATCATCACCGGCTTGAACACATTCAGTTCAAAATTGCCTGAAGATCCCCCCACCGCCACCGTGGTATCATTCCCTATCACCTGGGCCGCTACCATTGTCATTGCCTCGGGCTGTGTAGGATTCACCTTGCCCGGCATTATAGAACTGCCAGGCTCGTTTGCCGGGAGCGTCAATTCCCCTACGCCGCACCTTGGTCCAGACGCCAGCCACCTCACATCATTTGCGATCTTCATAAGCGAACACGCCAACGTCTTCATCACGCCACTCGCCTCTACAATCGCATCGTGTCCGGCCAACGATTCGAACTTGTTGCCGGCGGTCACAAATGGATGTCCGGTCAACTCCGAGATCTTCGCTGCAGACCGCACAGCGAACTCAGGATGCGTATTCAGTCCGGTGCCGACAGCAGTCCCTCCCAGAGCCAGTTCATACAGATTGGGCAAGCACCCGTCGATGCGTTCGAGCCCCTTTGTCAACTGAGCAACATAGCCCGAGAATTCCTGTCCAAGAGTTAGAGGAACCGCATCCATCAAATGGGTGCGGCCAATCTTGATGATGCCATCGAATTCTTCGACCTTTGCAGCAAGTGTATCCCTGAGCTGGGTAACCATGGGTATAAGACGTCTGTGAATTTCACTGACAGCCGCAATATGCATCGCAGTCGGGAACGTATCATTGGAGGACTGGGCCATGTTGACATCGTCATTGGGGTGAACCGGGTTCTTGCTACCCAATTTGCCCCCGGAGATCTCAATGGCACGATTCGAAATCACCTCGTTCGTATTCATATTGGTCTGTGTGCCGCTACCCGTTTGCCAGATTCTAAGAGGAAAGTGATCATCCAGTTTCCCTTCGATCACTTCATCGGCAGCCCGCGTCATCAGGTCTGCTTTATCGGAGGCAAGCTTGCCCAATTCCTTGTTCACCAGGGCGGCTGCCTTCTTGAGAGTGCCCAGAGCACGAATCAACTCTCTGGGCATTTTTTCGGTACCAATGTCGAAGTGGATGAGCGACCTGGCCGTCTGGGCACCATAATACCGATCCTCTGGTACCTGAATTTCACCCATGCTGTCGGTCTCATTTCTGTAGTCCATATCAAACACCTTTCCAAAATAATAAAGGCTGGAAGGTTGCAGGTCTGATCTTCGAATTACGCTCAGCCCCGCAACTTGCCAACCTGTTAGCTTTACAACCTATTCTATTTAGCGATCTTGCCTTTGATAAACTCCCGATTCAAGAAGCTGATCGTCTCTACAGATATCTCTTTGGGGCAAACCGCCTCGCATTCGTATTCATTCGAACAATCCCCGAAGCCCTGCTCCTGCATCTCTTCGACCATCGCGAGAACACGTCTCTTCCTCTCAGGTTGTCCTTGAGGAAGCACACCCAGGTGCTTGACTTTTGCGGATACAAATAACATTGCGGATGCGTTCCTGCAGGCTGCCACGCATGCGCCGCACCCGATACAGGCCGCGGCATCCATTGCTTCCTCCGACACAGGCTGCGAGATCAGCAAAGCGTTACCATCCGGAGGGGATCCCGTATTCACAGACACATACCCGCCAGACTGAATGATGCTGTCGAACGAGGACCTGTCGACTACAAGGTCCCGAACCACCGGGAACGCGGCAGCTCTCCAGGGCTCTATATCGATGGTGTCACCGTCTTTGAAACTTCTCATATAGAGCTGGCAGGTTGTCGTCCCTTTACCAGGTCCATGGGCGATCCCGCCGATGACCAGACCACACGCACCGCATATTCCCTCACGGCAATCGCTTTCAATGGCGATGGGCGGCTGCTTTTTTCTGGAGAGTTCTTCATTCACCTCATCCAGCATTTCAAGGAATGACATATCAGGTGAAACATCGGTGGCCTGATAGGTCTCCATTCCGCCCTTGTCCTGTCCATCCTTCTGACGCCAGACCCTGAGTGTCAGATTCATTACTTATAGCTCCTTTGGGACAGCGATACATTTTCAAATTCGAGAGCTTCCTTGTGCAGCGCGGGCGCCTCATTCACACCCTTGAACTCCCAGGCCGCAACATAAGAAAAATTCTCATCATCCCGCAACGCTTCACCTTCTTCCGTTTGGTGCTCCTCCCGGAAATGTGCGCCACACGACTCGTTTCTTACCAGGGCGTCTTCTACCATCAGACCCGCGAATTCGAGAAAGTCTGCAACTCTGCCTGCACGCTCGAGTGTCTGATTGAATTCTCCCTGGCTACCGGTCACGGTCACATTCTTCCAGAACTCATCTCTTATTTCTCTGACTTTACCCTTCGCCACTCTCAGATCGGCTTCATTGCGAGCCATTCCACAGTTATCCCACAGCAACATTCCCACTTCGCGGTGGAAATCGTCCACCGTTCTCGAACCGTCCACAGCCAGAATTTTCTCCAGCCTGTCAGTAACCTCTTTCTCTGCCTCACGAAACGCTGGATGGCTGGTATCGACCTCGGTTGCCGCCCCGGCAAGATAGCCGCCGATTGTATAGGGAATGACGAAATAACCGTCTGCAAGTCCCTGCATCAGGGCGCTGGCGCCCAGTCTGTTTGCACCGTGGTCAGAAAAATTTGCCTCTCCCAGGACAAACAGACCTGGCACATTGCTCATCAAATCGTAATCAACCCAGAGACCACCCATCGTGTAATGAACCGCCGGATAGATACGCATCGGGGTTTCGTATGGATTCTCGGCGGTGATCTCCTCGTACATCTGGAAGAGATTGCCGTATTTTGAATGGATTACGTCAAATCCATCTCGTTGTATGGCGTCCCTGAAGTCAAGATAAACCGCCCTGGCAGTGGCCCCAACACCACGTCCGTCGTCACACACTGCCTTGGCATTTCTGGAAGCCACATCCCTGGGAACGAGATTTCCAAAACTCGGATACCGGCGCTCCAGATAATAATCCCGGTCGTCTTCGGGTATTTGCTCCGGTGTGCGGGCATCGCCCTGTTGTTTTGGAACCCAGACACGGCCATCGTTTCTCAAACTCTCACTCATCAGGGTCAGTTTGGCCTGATGACTTCCGGAAACGGGAATACAAGTCGGATGGATCTGGGTGTAACAGGGGTTTGCGAAGTAGGCGCCCTTCTTATGCGCCCTCCAGGTGGCCGTTACATTGCAAGCTTTGGCGTTTGTTGATAGGAAAAATACATTGCCGTAACCACCGGTTGCCAGAATCACAGCGTCCGCAGCGTAGGACTCCATTTTGCCTGTCACCAGATTCCGAACCACAATTCCGCGAGCATGGCCGTCAACAAGGACGAGATCCAGCATTTCACGTCTTGGAAAGAGTGTGACCTTTCCCACTTCGACCTGACGCATCAAAGCGCTGTATGCCCCTATGAGAAGCTGCTGGCCGGTTTGACCTCTTGCGTAGAATGTTCTGGAAACCTGCGCACCACCGAACGAACGATTTCCAAGCGTACCACCGTACTCTCTTGCGAAAGGGACGCCCTGTGCAACACACTGATCAATAATGCTGTTGCTTACCTGCGCAAGCCGATACACGTTCGCTTCACGGGATCTGTAATCTCCACCTTTGACGGTATCGTAAAACAGCCGGTAAACACTGTCCCCGTCATTCTGATAATTTTTCGCCGCATTAATCCCACCTTGCGCGGCGATACTATGCGCCCTTCTGGGACTGTCCTGGATACAAAAGGCGAGCACGTTATACCCCAGTTCGGCCAGGGAAGCCGCTGCAGAGGAACCGGCAAGACCTGTTCCAACCACAATTACGGTGTGTTTGCGCTTGTTGGCCGGATTCACCAACTTGAGCTCAAACCGGTGATTGTCCCACTTCTCTTCGATGGGACCACCGGGAACGTTGCCGTTAAGAGCCATATTCGACCTCTTTTGCAGGTACTTGTTCGGCACCTGAATGGAGCTACATTGACGAACCAAGATACAGCGGCAGAAAAGCAAAGCCGGCTGCCAGAGCAACGGACAGCGCGAGTCCTGCAACTCTTATTGCGGGAGACTTCAGGCCCAGAGTCTGGAATGCACTCTGAAATGCGTGCCAGAGGTGAAAACCCATCACAACCATTGCGAACACATACCACACTCTGAGTCCAGTTTGATGGAACGTGCTTACTACCAGATCGTACAGCGTTCCGGATCCCACATCTCCGAACTTGAAGCCTCTTATGTGAATAACCAGGAAAATAAGAATCAGGATTCCGGAATAGATCATAGAGGAAGATGCCCAGCTTCTCCCTCCCACCGTCCGGCTGCGAGCCTGATATCCAACCGGACGCGCTTTTCGATTGTCGATGGTTACACTGATGGCCAGCACCACGTGCGTTACGAATATGGCGATAAGAATCACTTCTACAGGGATGATAAGAGGATGGCCGGTCAAAAAACTGGCATATGCATTGAACGAGGTACCATCGTCTCCCTTGACCAACAACAGATTTCCGGCCAGGTGGCCTATTAGAAATCCGTAGATCGCCAGCCCTGTGAGGGCCATTCCGATTTTCTTACCGATGGTGGACGAAAGGAATTTGGTTGACATACGCGCGTGAAACCCTCTGATCACGTGTGCGAAACCTGTTCAAGATGGTGACACAAGATACGTATATTTCCGACCATCGTCAACAGCCTTCCGTAACGGTTGGGTCGCATAATCCCCCGCCACAATCAGAACATCTGCTACGATTTTCTTGCGTAAAAATTAACTTTACTTATATTTCAGTTTCTAATTATTACTCGCATCGCACACAAGTGGGCCGTGTCCAATGATACGGATCAGAATGGAGAACAACAGGTGCTGATCCAAAGTCTCAAGATTTTTTGCGACCTGGTAGATACGCAAAGCTTCTCAAAAACCGCCGTTTTAAACGATGTCACACAATCCGCCGTAAGCCAGCAAATAAAGAGCATCGAGAAACGCCAGGGTGTTTTGCTCGAACGTCACAAGCGAAACATCACGCTTACGGAAGAGGGAGATGTTTTCTACAAAGGCGCAAGAGATATCGTTCGGCGTTACGAGGAAATGCTTCATCGTGTGGAGGCTCTGGACGGGGTTGTTTCAGGTACGGTACGGCTTTCGTCGATCTACAGCGTCGGCATGCGAGAACTCGGTCCTTTTCTCCAAAAGTATCTAAAAACCTATCCCAAAGTAAACTTCAGACTTGCATACAACAAAACGCAAAAAATATACGATGACGTAAGCAGTAGCGAGATCGATTTCGGTATCGTGGCCTACCCCCGCTCCCGGCGCAACATCCGTACCATCCCCTTTACCGAGGACCAGATGGTCGTGGTGAGCCATCCGAAAAACCCATTGGCCAAGAAGAAGATCGCCGAGATGAAGGATCTTTCCGAACACCCTTTGATCCTCTTTTCACAGGAAACGTATACGCGCCAGGCCATAGATCGATATCTCAGAAAAAATAAAGTTCAACCCAACATCGCTATGGAGCTCGATCACATCGACACCATCAAGGATGCCGTTGAGGTCGACCTGGGCATATCCATTTTGCCTTCACGCTCTGTGGAACTCGAGCGTGCTGAAGGCTCACTGACAACCCTCGATCTAAGAGGAGATGCGCTCATTCGGCCTCTGGGAATCCTCCACAAGCAGGGCAGAAGCTTTTCAGTTGCAGCCCAGAAATTGCTAGAGGTACTCACAGATGGGAAAGAAGCCCTTGTCAGCGAAATCTCAGAATAAGAACAACCATACCCCCGGGCCAATAGGTGTATAAGGGTATCGACTTTCTACCACGGTAAGGCAACCCCGATTTCACCGGCCAGCTTCTCCAGCCTCTCCCTGTGCGATGGGCCTACAGGGACACCATCTTTCCGATAGGCTTCCTCCCTTTCAATTTCCGGTCCTCCTGGCAATCTCGAAGTATCGAATCCTTCCATCGGCTCCAGATTCCTGACCTTGTTCACGTACTCATCCATTTCCGCCTTGAACTGCTTCGGATCCAGAAACAGTTCGATCTTGAAGGTAACCACCAGGGAACCCTGATTGGCGCCTTCGAAATCTTTGGAAATACGTGACACGTCCATTGGCAGCCCGGCAAGCAACCCCCCCCACGTCTGGCAGATCGCGCCCAATCCAATCGATCTCAACACAACACCCGGGGCCATCCGTACAATCTCATCTCTGCAGGGTGCGCCCGAGTAGAAATCATGCATTGCCCCAAAGTCCAGCACCAGAGGAGCCTCACCATCCGTTGGCACGGAAAAGGACATTGGAGAACCCCCTGCAGCGCTGAAAATGGGATTCCCGGGCGCAAGATTGAGCTGATGACCGGAAGTGACAAACGTGAGCAGATCGTGTTCAAGACCCATTCTTGAATAAATTCCGGCGGCACCAAAATGGCCGTGATTCCGGGTTGACATCACGCCGATTCCCGATGTCTTCGCCTTCTCGATAACCCGAAGCGTGCCCTCGTGCGCAGGAAAGTAGCCCAGCCCGCCATCGCCATCCACAAGCAGACTCACCGGTGTCTCTTTCATAATTTCGAGCTGTGGATCGTTATTGAGCGTCCCATCACGCATCAAGATTGCGTACGTGGCTATCTGCTGTGTTCCGTGACTGAAGGTGCCTCTCAAGTCATTCGCCGCCAGAAGTTCACCCAGGAGGTCCGCCTTATCAACAGGCAGCCCGACCTTTTGAGCAGCAGATGACACAAACCGTTTCAGGTCCTCGTGCGAAACGCGAATAAACTCTTCTGGTGGTTGATTCACTACTGTCCTCCTTGTTCAATTTGAATGTAAGCTTAAATTTCTGATCCTTTATCTCCACGCGACTTCCTTCGCCTGCAAAACAAGTGAAATCCGCGAAGAAAAGCCAAATCTTTGATCCCAGGTTCTCGACTTCGCTCGAACAGACGGGGAGGGATCCGTCACGCAGTGCATACCATCCCCTCCTCCACCGCTTACTTGCACCAACCTTCGCCACTTGCCAGATCCCGCCCAACGACATACGATTTCCCGAAAGCAGATACCTCCAACTCCACTCGATCGGACCCGGCAACATAACCCGGCGGAATTGTTCCAGAAGCCTCGGGAGAATTGCTTCCCCTGTATGGCACAACGAGACTCAGAATGCTCGCTGGAGCAGCCCCTTCACAGCCATACCGAATTGCCGGCCGTGCTTTGCGATGGCCATAGGACCAGGCGAACCACCCCTCCTCTTCGGTCAGCGTCAAGTTCGTGTCTGCTGTTGCGGTAACCATCACATTTGCATCCTCGAAGCAAGTTCTCGCCCGGCCTTCACCGGGATCGACCTTCAATTCCCCGGGTGCAAACTGGTAATGCAATTCCAGATCACCCTGTGCATCACCCAGGCACTCGTCGAGAATAACGTAGAACAACCGGTCGACGAACCAGATGGTGCGCCTGTGCACAAGGTCCTCGTAGGACTGATTCTCAACGGAAACCACATCAAAAGTCGGCTCGGATATCCACAACAGGTGTCGACCCTCATCCTGTGAATCCTTCCCGTCCATAGTCAATGTCTGATGTACTCTCGTTTGCCGGTGCCACTCTCGATCGGGAGAATCCTGCCCATAAATATAGAAACCGGTATCCGGCATCAACCATCGCCCGTAAGCGTACAGCTCAAAGGTCCCATTGTCCGGCTGATCGTGCTTCGAAATAGCAAGCGGAGAACAATGCAGACCCAGGTGGATCTGCTCCGGTCCCCAGTCGCTTCGCATCACATACATTCCGGCATCGGCAAAGGCCTGGCTTTTCTGTTCCGGCAAGACAGACCGATCCAGATTCGCCCGGGCCGCGTATTTTGGATCACCCAGGAGATCCGTTGCCTCGTTCAGAACGGAATAGAGCGGCCAACTACTACGATCCTCAGAATCCACCAGCGGACGAGACCCATCTCCGAACATCGGCGCACCCAGGTCCGGGGTCGCAATCCAGTGTATATAGTCGTACATCTTCCTGACCCGATCCCAGTACACTTCCGGGACGCTCACGCCTGCAGCGGCCATCCGGTCCCTGATCTCCACCGCATCCCGCAACACGCCCTGGTGATACCCGTACGACCACTCCCGCTGCACACCATCCGAGGTCGTTTGCTCAAGCAGCACATCGGTCGACCGCCGGAGTGCCAGCTCCAGCCATTCTCCTGTCTCGCTGAATTCTGGGAAAGTATGCGCGATATTGATGAACCCTCTCTGCTCGAAAATCGCCTTGTTGTGGACACGATTCATCGGAATCAGTTTGGTCTTCACCTGGTGATCGTACAGACTGGCCATCAAGATTCCGAGGAACTCCGGAGTAAATGCTTCAGCATGCACCAGCGTGCGGAACGCGCTGCAAATGTTCGTGGCGCGTATACCTGTCTGAATATCCAGCCAGACATACCCTCGCCAGTAGGTATAAACCGGATGAACTCGCTGTCTATCCTCCAGCGTGTGCTTCGAAATCCAGTCCGTTGTCAGCTCTACAAACGACGCGGCGTATTTTTCGTCCCGAGTGGCCTGATAGGCGGCGGCCAGAGGTCCCGCCCAATAGAATCTGTAAACCGCAGCTACCCATTCGATATCTCCCCTGGGATCCCATTCCCAGTCCATCTCGGGACCATAGTCTGCCTCTTCGTACGGACCCCACTGGAGCACGTGGTTCACAACTTTATCGGCGGTTCCAAAATTCCTTTTCTCCGGCGATTCAGTCGAATCGGGCAACGGAAATTTCCTTCGAAAATGCTCCAGAAGGGCGGACAACGTTCTGTCACGGTCACCACCTTCTGCTTCCTTCCAAGCGCGCTCCAGGCCCGAACCGTTCAGATCAAGTTTCTGGAGCAAGTCTTCAGGTTTCAGCGATTTCAGTTTCGCATCGCGATCGATACTTTCCTCGGATTCCATATCTCCTCCGCTCCCGGTTCTTGAGGACAGTGACTTGAGGACATCTAAGTAATTCGGTGTCAATATAGATGAGGCATTTGGCAAAGTCAAAGAGCGCGGTAAAAGGCGACCACGGACCAGAGACGACAGACCACAAAGACACAACCGAAGCTTCGGCGTCGCTACAATCAGCGCTGCTATTCAACCACCAACCGGGTATCACGATGCAGCCCAACAGACCAACAGAATCGCGAAGGCGAGCGATTTTGTGGTCCGTCGTCCGTCGTCCGTCGTCTGCCGTCCGCCGTCCGATCCTTGAAATCTGCTGGTCCTCCTTCGCTTGCCCAACCTCAGGTACCTGACGCTACCCGCCCTTTTAACCTCAATTTAACATTTGCGAAACCACACCGAAACATATCCCGGATATATTGATCGCCATCGAAAATCAGCGGTTAATTATGTTCGCGGAGCAGGTCATCGGGGGGGAACTATGAAGCTCATAACTGCAGTGATTCAGCCTCACAAGCTGGATGATGTACGTGAGGCGCTCGCAGAAATCGGAGTGAGAGGCATGACCGTCATCGAGGCGAGAGGCTTTGGTCGTCAGAAGGGTCACCGAGAGGTCTACCGGGGAGCGGAATACGTAATCGACTTCTTGCCAAAAGTGAAACTCGAAATCGCCCTGGCGGACGACCTTGTAGAACGCGCAATAGACGCGATAGAAAAATCTGCAAAGACTGGCAACGTGGGCGATGGGAAGATCTTCGTTACGCAACTAGAGCAGACAGTCAGGATTCGGACTGGTGAGACGGGACCAGAGGCTCTTTAAATCAGTTAGCAGGTTAGATACCCACAGTTAGCAGGTTGGAAGGTTGACAGGTTTAAACGTTGAAACCCAACTTCCAAACCGAAATTCTGAATCCCAGCACAAAATCGATGCTCTTGACTTAAACCTTCAAACATTCCAACGTTCCAACTTTCAAACATTGCCTCTAAACGTCCCAACTACCTTTAATTCTTATCCACGGATACTTTTATGCAACGAGCAATATATATCATCCTCCCCATGCTGATATCCCTCTGTCTCCCCAGCGCCGTTGCAGCCTCCGACGGTCTTGACACCGGCGACACAGCATGGATGCTGACCGCTACCGCCCTGGTCTTATTTATGACCATTCCAGGTCTCGCGCTCTTCTACGGCGGTCTCGTCCGATCCAGGAATGTGCTTTCCGTTTTAATGCAATGCTTCGTACTTACAGCTCTGATGACCATTATCTGGGTTGCCGTCGGATACAGCCTCGCTTTCGACACCACCGGGATGATCCCTGGCACCTTCAACTTCAATTCCTTCGTGGGTGGTTTGGGAAAGGCCTTTCTGACTGGCATAACGCCCAAAAGCCTGACGATGGCGTTCCCGGAATCCGTTTTCGTCTGTTTCCAGCTGACCTTCGCCATCATCACACCCGCGCTCATTGTCGGAGCTTTCGCAGAGCGCATGAAATTTTCTGCACTCCTCTGGTTCATGTCGTTCTGGTCAATCCTCGTATACGCTCCGGTCTGTCATATGGCCTGGAGTGGGCCCGGTTCGTTCTTCGCCAACCTCGGCGTCCTCGACTTCGCGGGGGGCACCGTGGTCCACATAAACGCCGGAATCGCCGCACTACTTGCAGCGCTCGTCCTGGGCAAGCGCCAGGGATATCCACGCGTGCCGATGCCACCGCACAGCCTGACACTCACTGTGGTCGGCGCGGCGATGCTCTGGGTCGGGTGGTTCGGATTTAACGCCGGCAGCGCCCTCGGAGCCAATGAGGATGCGGGAATGGCGATGTTGGTCACTCAGGTCGCAACGGCAATGGCCACACTCACCTGGATGTTCATCGAGTGGGTGAAGCACGGAAAGCCGAGCGTCCTGGGAACCGTAACCGGAGCTGTGGCCGGGCTGGTTGCGATCACACCCGCCTCCGGAAGCGTAGGTGTTCCCGGAGCATTGGTGATCGGTATGGTCTCAGGCATCGTCTGCTTCTGGAGCGCTACCACGCTCAAGCGGAAATTCGGTTACGACGACTCGCTTGACGCGTTTGGGGTTCACGGCGTAGGGGGCATCGTCGGGGCAATGTTGACCGGGTTATTCGTCATCGAAGACCTGGGCGGCAAGGGGCTCGCGGAGGGAATGACACTGGGTAATCAGATCTACGCTCAATTCGTCAGCGTGGTGTTCACACTGGTATACAGCGGGGTCATCTCTTTGATCCTGTTGAAAATCATCGATGCGGCGATCGGCCTGAGAGTCACACAGGAACAGGAGTCTGCAGGATTGGATATCTCCCTTCACGATGAGCAGGGGTATACGATTTAGCGCCCGGAGGGAGAAAGTTTGGTCCCTCTCATCCGGACGAGAATACATTGATCAGTCTTCGGCACAAAACGGTACTCGAATCAGGTCAGGGTCTCCTGTTATCCAACACGGGAGACCCTTTCTTTGCCAATTACCCAAATCGCGTATTGCCGGTCCATCACCCTGCTGTTTTCAGCTGAAATTCAGCACTGAATCCTGAAAACCGACATGATAAATCTGAATTTGACTTCTATGTGTTATGTAAATCAAATAAAAACAACCTGAAACTAATTATACCAATTTTCCACACGTGTGGAAAATCTTACAATTTACGTGTGCGGATGACACAAAGTGTCTCAATTCTGCCAACCTATGACAACCTGAGTGTTGTGAAAACTGTCATTGTAGGTCCTTTGGCTCACTCTGAATTGGAGCATCCGGGACCTATTCTACAGGTTTTGACTTCAGCAGTCCTGGCGTTTCCGGGAAATTTCCTCAACTTTATTGACTTTTTTGTAATCCTTGACCATATTTTAGCCCCTCAGTGCACATATCGTTAGTATTTTCAATCGTATACTCAAATCACTGGAACACCATTGCGATGATCGATTCCCAAATCCAGCAACTTCTGGGTCGCGATGAAGTAAACATCGACCTGGACGAAATTGCAGCTTATCTGAATGGCCAGGTCATCCTGATCACCGGGGCTGGTGGATCCATTGGGTCTGAACTATCCCGCCAGATCAGTCGATTCTCACCGGGCAAAATAGTCCTCCTTGGGCGAGGCGAACACAGCATTTACGAAATCGATCTGGATTGCCGGGTCCAATTCCCCAAGGTCACTTATGTGCCCTGCATTGCTGACATTCGCGACACGCATCGGATGCGCCAGGTGTTCGAGGAATACCGCCCGGACGTCGTTTTCCACGCAGCCGCCCATAAGCACGTGGATCTGATCGAGCCCTTTCCTGAAGAAGTCGTCAAAAACAATATTGTTGGGACAAGGACGGTTTCGTCACTTGCCCACGAATTCAAAACAACCAAATTTGTGATGATATCCACCGACAAGGCCGTAAAGCCCGCCTGTGTTTATGGAGTTGGCAAGAGGATTTCGGAATTTCAGGTGGAGGGATTGGCGAGGACATCGGAAACTGTGTTCGTAACTGTCCGATTCGGAAACGTGCTGGGGGCCCGGGGTACGGTGGTACCTCTGTTTCAAAAACAAATCCGGCAGGGCGGTCCGGTAACTGTTCACCCTGAAGCGACTCGCTACTTCATGACGATACCCGAAGCCGCACGACTGGTCATCCAGAGCGGCGCAATGGGCAAGAATGGAGAGATATTTGTTCTGAATATGGGTGAACCGATGCGAATCCTGGATCTCGCAGCGGAAATGATCAGGCTGGCGGGAATGGAGCCTGGAGTGGATATAGAGCTAAAAACGATCGAGCTGCGACCGGGAGACAAGTTGCACGAGGAAATCTTGACCCACGAAGAGGGAGTGAGTGCAACCAAACACCGGAAAATATTTGTTGCCCAGCCCGACCAGGTCGATTCCAAAGCTCTGAACGATGCGATCGACCAGATGGAATCGCTTTGCCAGAGCACGAACCGACTGGAAATTCTGCGAATTATGCAGGCTGTTGTACCCACCTACACGCCATCGTCACAGTGGTCCAAACACCTAAAGATCTCTCAGACCTAGCGACCCTCGCGCAGCACCTCCAATCGACGCGTGATCTCAACCGCTGTTTGCGGATCGCCGCGCCAGAGTTCCAGAAAGCGCTGGAAGCTTCCGATTGCGTGCTCGCGATCCCCTCGCAGAAGATATAAGTAGCCGAGGTTATAGAACGGCTCTGCGGTGTCCGAGTTCAGGCCAACCGCCTTCCTGAAAGCGCCCTCCGCTTCTTCCCAATGCCCTCCGGCCTGATACAATTCCCCAAGCGCAACATGGGCGCGAAAAAAGGTTGAATCCTGCACAATCGTAGCCTGGTAGTCAACAAGGGCCGAGTCAAGAACGCCGTGTTTCCTGTACAGACCTGCCCTGTTGAACCGAAGGAATGCGGAATCGCTGCCAAGCTGGATCGCCTTCGAATAATCACGAAATGCGTTTTCAGCTGCACCCGCACTGGCATGAATTATCCCACGATCGTGGAACAACCAACCGTTGTCAGGATCGAGTTCCAGAGCTCGATCGAATGCCGATAGCGATTCCTCGATCCTCCCCAGCTTGCCGGAGAGCTTCCCTATGTTTTGATAGGCGGCAACGGAGTTGGGGTGAACACTCAGGCATTCTACATTCGCCTCCAGAGCAGCCTCGACATCCTCCAATTCCAGGCAGGCCTGAGCCTTTTGAAGGAATACCCTGTAATCCTGAACACCCCACCGAATCGACCGCTCTGCACTTGCTTTCACCCCTACCCAGTTCTTCTTCTCAGTATTCACAAGCATGTCATACCTTGCCCGGTCCGAAAAAAACGCTCGGGAAACCGGTAGCATCGCTGCCAGGACGCCGAATGCAGCCGCGACTGTCAGCAATGTTGCCGTATTGGAGCGATCGGAATGCTGCGGCTTCTCGTTCTGCTTCAGAGAGACCAATGCTGCAATAACACCCAGTTGCCCCCAGAACAGCAGAGACGGAGGAATTCGTTCCTTTGGGAAACTGAAAAGCGAATGACCGGAAATTGCAAGCAGACTTGCGGCAATTGCAATCAATAGAAGACCACAGAAGCCTTCCTTTTCCCGGGTCACAAGATCCCGTAAGGTCCTCAGCGCCTTCAGCAACAGCCAGAGAAATACCCCAAGTCCAATCAGACCCAACTCCGAAGCAATCCACAATAAGTCATTGTGAGGCCTCAGGTGTACCCAGCCCGGCCGAATTCTTTCCCCTTTGGTGTAGCTCGGGTAGAGCAGCTCCCAATTTCCCAATCCGACCCCCATCACCCAATGGTCTCGAATCATATCAAGGGCCTGTTCCCAAACAACCACCCGGTTCGATCCTCGCGCTTCCTCTTGAGATATTACAGAGAGTGCAGTGTCTGCGATGCTGCTCTTGTATTGAAGTTCTTTGTTGATTGGAGAGATCTGTGCCGCAGAAAGCGTCATCGCTACACAGCATGCCCCTGCCAGGATGTTTTTCCAATCGAACCCTGAGGAAACCCCTTGCAGAAGCGGAAGATTTCGCTTCCTGACCAGATACGCAACGAGGGATCCCACCAGAATTGCGGCTCCCATCAACCCGACCCAGGCGCCACGAGTTCGCGTGTAGATCACAAAGAGCGTCGGAAGGGATGCCACCATCCCCCACGCCAACGAAGGGACGAATCCTTTTGCCTGGACGAAAGGAATGATCACCAGCGGAAGCACACCTACCAGATACATTGCAGCGGAATTTCTGAAAAGAAACGTAGCGCTCGGGTAGCCACCCGAAGGGATCCACATGAATCCCAGGCGCAGATACTGTGCGATTCCAACAACCGAAACCAGACCCGTAACAATTGCGAATCCATAGACAATCGCACGCAAATGTGTCCTTGATATGCTCCGAGAAACGGCGAAATACAGGCCGAGGAAACTGAGTATCTTTGCTGCTTCCAACAGACTCTTGAAGGAATTGATTGCCAATGGTAATGAGAGGACAGACACCAGGCAGAACAATCCTGCCGCCAGGTCCAGGTGCAGAAATAAGGGCTTTCTCCACACCTGTTTCGCAGAGAGGAGAACTGAACACAACAGAAAGATCGTACCCGATTGAACTACAATGAGCTTGGACCACAGGAAAGGTTTGGTGGAGAAAGGGTCATACACGAGAGGAACCACAATTACCAGGAGGAAACTACCGAGGAGTAGAAATGCGGTGTTTGCAATGCGGGGCATAGTTTTCGCCGAGGGCGGTCATTCATGAATAGGTCAAAAAAGCCACCTGAACAGGTGGCTTCGCGATCCTGGCCGAATTCGAGACCTTCTCTTCACAAGCCAGAGGATGTGCCATCGGAGAAATCAATAGGCTCCCTTGCCAAACAGGACTGCAGGAATGGTTTGCAAAAGAATTTTGAAATCCAGAACAGGCGACCAATTCTCGATATAGTAAATGTCCAGCCTCACCATTTCATCCAGGGACAGGTCTTTGCGACCACTCACCTGCGTGAGTCCCGTAATCCCGGGCAGAACATCATATTTGCGTTTGTGCCACTCCCGATATCCTGCGACCTCAGATGACATGTGGGGTCGGGGCCCAACAAGACTCATCTCCCCCCGAATCACATTGAAGATCTGCGGAAATTCGTCGATACTGAATCTTCGAAGCAGTCTGCCCAGCGGGGTAACCCTGGGGTCGTCACTCACTCTGAGCAACGAATCTTCCGATTTATCCTGAACTTCCAGATCCTTCCGTTTCTCCTCAGCATTAAGAAACATTGTGCGGAATTTGTACATTTTAAAGATCTTCTCGCCCTTCCCCACACGCTCGTGACTGAAAAGCACGGGACCTTTGGAATCCAGTTTGATACCCGCCGAGATCAATCCCAGCAGAGGAGACAGCAGAAGGAACAGGATACCAGAGAAAGCAATATCCGCCGCTCTTTTGACCAACCTTCCCCATCTTTGAAAAATTCGCTCCTCGAGTCGAAAAATCGGTATGTCGGCGATCTCGAGGACAGTCATCTGGTGAGTGAGGATTTCGAAGAATCCGGGGATCAGACTGAACTGGACATCAGAGCGTTCACACATCTTGATTAGCTTCGCCACCATATCGTTATCCAAAGTCGTGCAAGCGAGGATCACCTCATTCACCGGATGGTTCCTGAACAGATCTGGTAGATCCTCAATATTCCCCATTACGGGAAGGCCCTCTAGTGACTTTTGACGAACCGGGGTCCCGTTGTTCACGAATCCAAGCGCTAGGTACCCAAAATCCACATTCTTTTTTACGGCCTTGTAAAAGCCGCGCGCAACCTGATCTGTGCCCACGATGAGAATCCGCTTCAGACCTCGGCCACGCTTCTGGTAAGACCGACAGAGTGCGTAAACGGCCACCCGCCACAGGGTGAGCAGCAGCAGGCTCATCGCCCAGGAGATCAGCAGAATGAGTCTGGAATAGGTCTCCACATCGTACCGCGTGATAATCCCGCGAAGAGCGAAATTCATAGCCATAATGCTGAACGAACTGAATGTTACTGCACGAAGGATCGAGAAAAAATCCTCGATCCCCAATGCGTACCGCTTCAGACGATAGACGCCTGAAGTGTAAAGCATCGCAGATCCGATCAGCGCCACGAGAAAAGAAAAATTGAAATATATCTCGAAAGGGGGAACGGGTCGTTCAGGAAATATTGGATGGGCGAAGCGGAGATAGTATGCAAGCAGGAAAGCCCCGCTCAGGAGGAAGAAATCTCCGAAGAGCAAGACCACCTTCAAAAAAAACTTCATTCTCATCAGAAGATATACCTTTGACAATCAGTTACAGGTCCGTGTTTCGAATGCGGACGCTACAGGTCTCTTTTAGTAGTTTCGCGTTCGATTTTAGAGTGTCCAACCTGGACCAGTGCTATTCCGACAAACATCCAGAACACGATTCGGACAGTGGGCTGGTTCAAGGCATCCCACGTCATCATATTCAGACTGAATCCAGCTATGGCGCCGGTCGAAGCCAGGAGCAGATCCTTCCCTCTGCCCGGAAGACTGTCTTTGTAACCGCGAAACGCCGTCCGGACAATTGCCCAGAGCAGGCAAACAAAGGAACCAATCCCAAAAAACCCCGTCTCCGAGGCGACCATAAGATACATGTTCTCGGTAGTGGTCGCAATAAAGCCCTTGGGTGTCATCTCGTGCCTGTACTTCTGGAACAATCTGGTGAAATTTCCGAAGCCGATCCCCAGGAAGGGGTGGTCCTGCAGGATATTCCAGGTGGTTCCATACTGGGAGATTCTGAAGGCTTCCGATTCAGACAATTCCCGGGACTGTTTCATCCGCGTTTGAACGTCATAAAGAATCTGCTGACCGGGGTTGAGGAAGCCCGCCTCTTCCAGAATTGGACTGAGAAGCAGACCAACTACCAACGCAGTCGCAATCCGCACCCAACTCAAACTCCTGCGTATGCGCCCAACTATTTTGCCCAACCGTGGGGACAGATAAATAGCTGCAGCCAGGCCAGCCGCGATCCAGCTTCCGCGAGCGAAAGTGAAGAGGAGCGCGGCAAGAATCAACAGACACAAAATCACATAGAGCGGTCTTTGTGAACCTTTAACGGATTCAGCCGCCCAGAGTGCATAGGGCAGGCAGATCGCGAAATAAGCACCCGCGAAAACTGCATTTCCTATAGAAGCCGCAACCCGTCTTGGTCCACTATAATATGGATTATTCTCTGCGTAAAACTCGCCCCAGAGGAAATCATCTCCGGAGATATAGACAGTGATCCCGTACAGGGCCACTACCCCAGCTATGCCCACCATCCACCTGACAAGTCGATACAGATTCTCAGGCTCGAAGGAAAATCCCACCAGAAGGTGTCCAAGGACGAACCCGGTCAACGCGTAGTAAACGAATTTCACACTGCCGATCACGAGGTATTCTGCCCCCATCAGACTCGCGGCGGCAACGGATACATAGAAGAGCAGGTATCTGTCAATATCCGTGCGACCAACAGGAATACATTTCAATGCTGCTCCCACGCCAAAATGCAAGAGCTGGCAGGAGATCAGGCACAGGGGCAAATACTTGAGCAGAAGGAAACCTGGAAGGTGCGAGCTCAGGACAACAGGCTGGAGATAATAAAAAGGAACAAGAGATATATAGGAGAACAGGAGAACCCATACGCCCAGGGAGATATCCCAGAAATGTCTCTGATAAATGGCCCTTACATTGAGCAAAGTCTCACGCTCCCCGGCACACCTGGGCTTGTATTAGAATTGAAGAAATCAGACAAATGCTTCGAGACTGGAGACATACCTGGCAGCCAGTCTGCTTCTGGTGAATCCTTCTGTTACAAATTTTCTGCCATTCGCTCCCATCTTGTATCCAAGATCTCGATCTTCAAACAGTTTCACGATTGCGTCCCGATATTGATCAGGGTTCTCGGGTTCTACACACAACCCCGCCTCCGCCCGTCCAAGGAGCGCCATTGCCTCTCCTCTTACGCCCAGGATGATGGGCCGTTCAGCAGCCATTATTTCAAACATTTTGGAAGGCAATACAGCCGAGAACAAGGGTGCGTTACGAAGAGAAACGAGCGAGACGTCCGAAGCCGCCAGAAAAGCGGGGATGGAAGCCCTGTCCTGCTGACCCAGAAACGTAACGTTGGTTAGTCCGAGGCGGTCTTTATAGTCGACCAGAGAAGCTTTCCTCGCGCCCTCTCCCACAAACAGAAAGTGGATGTCCGGAATCCCTTCGATCAATTTGGCGGTGTCCAGAACGGTTTCGAGGGCGTGGGCCATACCGTGGGTACCAATATACGAAACCACGAACTTCCCGTGCAATCCGTGAACTGTCCTGATATCATCTCCACTCTCGCAACCATCAAACAGCGCGGTATCTACTCCGTTAGGAACGATGATCATCTTTTTACCTGGAATACCATTCTGAGTCAGGATTTCCCTGGTCGACTCTGCGACACCAACGATCAGATCCGCTTTTCTGTAAAGGAAGTATTCCAGGCGGGTCAGCAGCGAAATCACCCGCGGGTTGGTGAGTGCCCCCACGGCCACTATTGAATCAGGCCAGAGATCACGAACCTCGAAAACAAATGGTTTTCTACGTATTGTGCTGACAACATATCCTGCGAGTGCGACGAAAAACTGCGGGGATGTAGCCACGATCACTTGCGATCTGTCGGACATGAAAAGACTGAAGAAAATAGCAGAAGCCATAAAGGAGAGGTAGCTCAGCACCCGCTTCAGGAACCCTTCATTAGGAACAGCGTACACATAGGTCCGAACCAGATCGATGCCATCGATCTTCTCACGCAGGAACACCTTGCCTCGGTATTCGTCAGGAACAATGCCGGTTGGGTGATGGGGAAATGCCGTAAGCACCGTGACCTTGTGACCTGCCCGGACCCACTCTCGCGCCAGCTCGTAGGTACGAGCAGCCGGTGCCCCCATCTCTGGTGGAAAGTATTGGGAAATGAACAGAATTTTCATTCCTGCCCTTTCATACCTTTGGAAGACTGTCAGGATTGATGAAAAATCTTCTGGAAGCCCGGTCGACTTCGATCGACCAGTTTCGACCCTCGATCGACAGATCATACGACTCCAGATCACCGAACCGATATTCCACTTCTACAGCCACAGCCTTTCCGGATGTCAGAACATAACCAGAGGTGTGAGGCAATTTTCCAGCGTAACGCATTGAAATGGTCTTGCGAGGAAGCCTTATACCAAACTCCGGCGAGTACCATCCCTGCTTGGGGTCCTCACTGCCAGAGCTGATCGTCGTCTCCATTCGACTCAATGTAGCCAAGGTTAGAGTTTGTCCATTTCTGGTTGCTTCAACAACGCCGGATTCGACGGTTGAAAGACTCACCTCGGGATGAAAATGGACATTGCTTTCGACGTGGTGCTCCTCCTCGCCAATTATCGTATCCAGCACCAACCAGAAGTGATTTCTGATGTGAAGAACTCGTCGCACGTGTTGAACAGGATCCTTGAGCCGAAGATACCCATCGTGACTTCCGTAGAAATAATCGCCTTCATCAGAGCCGATCCAGGTTACCGCGCCCGGGTTCGCCCGTCGCGCAACTCGGAAGCTTGCCCAAACCTCGGACTGATCCATCTCGTCCACACAGATCGTGTTGTGCGCTCTAGTACTTCGAAAGTAATCCCGCCACTCGCCGGCGGCATATTCATACGTACCGCTGTCGGTGATAAAGTGCACACCACCTGCCCACAGATCGAAAGTGAGAGTGTCTGCGTGAGCGTGAGGTGGAAGATAGTCCGGACATACTTTCCCGCAATCAATCACCATCATATCTTCCGTAGAACCTCTCATCACATAGTATCCGGTTTCTCCAAGCGATGTGGACACGGTATTTTCGGCTGGACCGGGGGCATCGCTTTGCAATCCGAGCAAAAAGTACAACATAGCGCGAGACTGGGCGCTGCCGTCTCCCGATACAATTTCCCTGGCGGCTTGCAAGGTCTCCAGCGGAGAAAGCATCAGGTCATAACTTGAGTCATTGCACAGCGGCATCGAATCATCAGGTGCGATCATCCCCAAAACGAACTTCGACATGCTGCGAATCACCGCTTCCACATGTTTTGTAGCGGGAGAGTTCCCGCAACGCTTGAGCACCAAAACACATTCCACCAGATCTTTCAGCACCTGCAGATGATACATGGAACTGCGCTCAAAGTGCCCACCATCCGGAAGCACCTGTTCATCGATCTCCTCTTCCAGCAAACGCTCTGCACGGGCAAGCCAATGCCGGGGTGCGGGGCCCTGGAACATACATCCCCCGAACAGAAGTGCCTTGATGTTGGCCAGAATATGATTTCCACGACCCTGAAACTCCAGATGACTGGAAAGGAAATTGAACTGTCCATAGAGCAGCTCAAGTAATTTCCGATCGAATACAGGATCCTTTTTTAATTCTGGAAGGAAGAGTTCTCTCGCATAAATCCAGTTGACCGACCGAATCGAAACGGTATATGCGTGCCAACCGTCGAGCCTTCCAACGGGATTCTGGTCACACCAACTCGCAACAAGTTCCTTGAACTTGAGGTAGTAGTCCCTGTCACCACCGATCCTGTAGGCTGTGCCCAAATCCAGTGCATAGTCGAAATAGTGAAGCTGATAACGCCACAGATGACTCACATCCCGGGAATGCCAGTCCACACCGCCCGCGAAACAGTGCGAGTGGTTCAAAAATTGGAACCTACCCGTCATCAGTTCCTCGAGCCCGTCAGGAATCGCAGTACCCGGAAATGGATCGGTGTCTTCCGCGAGTCGCGTCAAGAATATCGGAGGTGCTGACTCGAAATTATTATGGCGAGGGAAATAGATTCGCGAGGTGATATTCGGGAAACATCCGTACAGGAAGTATCTGATATGGAATAGAATCTTGTACGCCATCTGGCGCAACTGCATGAAGCGGAGGGTGTGGAAATACAGGAGGTATTTTCTGCCTGTCCTATTCACCTGAGAGATAGAAGCTGCTGGCATCTGGAATGTCCACCGGTTGACCCGTTCGCATTGATTCCTGGATACAAAACGTCGTAAGCGTTACACCAATAAGTTCGTTCAAACAGATGGGCGGTTCGCTCCCGGTGCGTACTGCCTCCAGAAATATCCGTAATCCAGCTTCGTGACCCTTGTCCTGTCGCCAGGTCTTGAACCTCTTGCACTTGCCGTTCTTGATCGTTCTGAGTTTCCGAAAATCCTCCAGCGTTGTAACAGACCCTCCCTGGAATATCTCCAGATATTCTTTGCTGAAACTGTTATCTCCGTTAGCAAAATAGGAAATGGTGCCTATCGATCCATCCTGAAACTTGAGGTCTACAGTGAGCGTGTCATTTTCTACCTGAGACCCCGGAAGGTCCATTCCATGTGCGTAAACGCGTAAAGGCAATGCGCCACAAAAGAATGTCATCAGATCCACGAAATGGCAAATCTCTCCAAGGATGCGTCCTCCCCCTTCAACGGGGTCCCTGGTCCAGTGATCCTCCGGCACGGCCCCTGCGTTGATCCGATAAGACATAGCCAGGGGATCGGATCGATCCTTTATATCTTCCAGAATCTGTCGTGCAAACGGGGAGAACCGCCGGTTGAAGCCAACGGTCAGAAATCGATCGGATTTCTGAAGAGCGCCAATCAGATCCTTTAGAGAGGATCTGGAAAGCGAAAGGGGCTTCTCCACGAACACATGCTTGCCTGACGCTAGCGCCTGCATCGAGAGCTGGCTGTGGAGGTTGTGACGAGTCGCAATGATCACCGCATCGGTGGCATCATCTCCGAGCACCTCACTGATATCCGTTGTACAGTAGGCAAATTTGAACTTGTCGCCCGCTTTCTTGGCACTTATTCCTCCAGCGGTCGCAAGGCCCCGCAAGTTCACTCCCGGGATCTTCTTCAAAGCTGGCAACAGAACCGAGGTGGCAAAATTACCCGCGCCGACACAACTGATTCCCGGACATTCATTCGCAGATTTCTCTTTGCCCGTCCGGGCAGGTTGCAGAATCAAGGATCGTTTATCGGGCGAATCCGATGATCCCCCGTATGTCAGGAGAACACCAAGATGCGGCTCCTTGTTCTCCGAGATCATGTCGTAGGCCTGCAGCGCGTCTTCTATCGAGAAGCGGTGAGTAACCAACTGCTTCACATCGACTTTGCCGCTCGCTATCAGGCCGGCAAACGCCTCCATATTTCTGTTTTCAGTCCAGCGAACGTACCCAAAGGGATAGTCGATTCCCTTTTCTTCGTACTGCCTGTCATAGCGTCCGGGGCCGTAGGATCTTGATAGGCGCAGATCCAACTCCTTCTGATAATAAACGCGTCTCGGGATATCCATCTTGACCGCGCCAACCACCACCACTCTGCCCTTTTCTCTCAGGAGGTCCCCAGCAAGCTCAACGGGCCCGTTGTTCTCTGTGTCCGCCGTGATCAACACAGCATCCAGACCCCGTTGCCTTGTGAACGCCATGACCGAGGCAAGGATCTCTTCGGGAGATCCCGTTGTGCTTTGCGTTGCGCCCATCTGGAGGCTCAATTCTGCTCTGGAAGGCAAAATGTCTAGCCCGAACACGCTGCACCCGGCAGCAGAGAGCAGCTGAACGGTCAACTGACCAACCAGGCCCAGCCCAATCACGCCCACACGCTCCCCGATCTGTGCGTCCGTCACTCTGAGGGCCTGCAATGCGATCGAGCCAACTGTCACAAATGCCGCTGCATCATAGGCCACCTCGTCCGCAATCTTCACGACCAGGTTTCTGGGCACAGACACGACCTCGGCGTGATTCGCGTAACCTGCGCCTGCGCAAGCCACGCGATCACCGGGGGTGAACTCTGTGATGTGCTCACCACACGCCGTCACGATTCCGGAGCAACTGTACCCGAGCGGCATATGAGTGTCTAGTCGCCCCTGTACCGTCTTGATGGTCTCCCAAACACCGTCACGCTGCACCTTACTCAGAATCTGCTTGACCAGATCTGGACGCTGTCTGGCTTTTCCCAATAGACTCTTTTGAGCCAAATTGATCGCTGACCGTTCCGTTCCACCGCTGATCAACGAACAGGCCGTTCGAACCAGGACGCCATCCGGTTTTACAACGGGAGAGGGAACTTCCTCTACGCTCAATATGCCGGTCTTGAAGTTTTGAATGATCTGTTTCATCCGAACCTGCAATCTCCAGTTGACCTGCAAATTTTCAGTTGCACCGTGTGCATTTCTTGCTGTCTGAAATGTTGCCCGATTGATCCATTCGGTTCCTACAAAATCTACCGATCAAGGTATTTTCTTTGCCATATTTCCAGCACGAGCAATGCCCAGATGTGCAGTGAGACATCCCGTTGTCCGGATGAATGTAAATGTAACAAAGACGCAATCGATTCATACCGAAAATATCCGCGATCGTTAATGACCCGCTCGGATAGACAGTCTCTCAGAACCTCTGTGAGGTCTTCATTCAGCCAATGGGCCATAGGGGGATTGAATCCCAGCTTCTTCCGTTTCAATATCGTATCGGGGAGCAAATCACGAACGGCCTGTTTCAAGATATACTTGTCCTGAAAACCCTTTAGCCTGAGTGCAGGCGGCAATTGCGTGACGAATTCTACCAGCTTGTGGTCAGTGAACGGAACACGCACCTCCAGGTTGTGTGCCATACTCATCCGGTCTGTGTAGGTCAACAGATTGTGTGGTAGGAACGATTGAAGATCCACAGCGGTAATCTGGTCGAAAAAACTGTTTCGACTTCGCTTTTTGCTGTCTGCAAACAGGCGCTTGAGGAAAAGGTTGGACTCCTGCATTTCGCCCTGCGCGAGAAATTCGGGCTGATAGAGTTGTTGCTTCATCTCAGATGTATAGTAACCAACCCAGCTGCAATACATATCTTCCGGATTCATGGTATTTCCCTGCACGAATTCCTTAATACGTCTGAATCCGTGACGTCCCCGCGACGACTCCGGAATAAACCCTGCAAGCTTGTTGAGAACGGAGTTACGTAGCCATCCGGGCAGCTTTCTATAGCCTGGGGACAACGCGGCACCCTTGTACCTGGGATATCCACCGAACACCTCATCTCCTCCGTCACCGGCCAGTGCTACACTGACGTGGTCGCGGGTGAATTCGGACAGCAGGTATACAAGCAGCGAAGTGGGATTCCCAAAGGGTTCGTCAAATCCCTCGACGATACTGGGAAGCAGGTTCACTGCGTCTGGTTCCACCACAATCTCTTGATGATCTGTCCCATAGTATTCTGCGACTTGCCGGGCATACGCCAATTCGTCATACAACTTGGTTTGCTGGCCAAACCCGATACTGAACGTCTTGATCGGTCGTGAAGCCTGCCTCGCCATCAATCCTACAATTGTGCTGGAATCGACACCACCACTCAGAAAGGCCCCAAGAGGCACATCGCTTATCATCCGGAGGCGAACGGACTCCTCCAGAAGCGAACGAACCTCATTCACAAGGTCTGCTTCATCACCATCGATCGTACCGGTGGGGAGTTCCCAGTATCGCTCACACTTGACGATCTTGCCGCCACGCCAAAGGAGATAATGACCAGGGGATAGCTTTCGAACACCTTTGAATATTGTCAGAGGAGGAGGAATATACAGGTACGTCAGATAGTCATCCAATGCCTGCAAATCCATCTGTCTCTCGAAGTCGGGTTGCCGTAATATCGCCTTCAACTCTGAGGCGAATAACAACCGGTTATCCTGTTCCGTGTAGTACAGAGGCTTGATACCCAGCCGGTCTTGTGCAAGAAACAGCGATTGCTCCTGTCGATCCCAGATACCGAAAGCGAACATGCCCCTCAGACGATCCAGACAGCCTTCCTTCAACCGCTCATACAGATGTAAAACCACTTCCGTATCGGTATTGGATTTGAATCGGCATCCCTCGGACGCCAATTCAGCCCGCAGTTCCTTGAAATTGTAGATTTCACCATTGAATACGATACTGAATCTACCGCTCTCACTGAACATGGGTTGGTGACCTGCAGAACTCAGATCCAGGATACTCAGCCTTCTGTGTCCCAGTCCAATCCAGGTGCCGTCGGCGGACACTTCGTCCCAGAGCCCGCTGTCGTCACGCCCCCGATGCGCCAGAGACTGCGTCATTTCATGAAGCAGCTCCCGCGTTCCCCAATTGATCGCTCCTGCTATTCCACACATAAGAAATCGATTCCATCACATTTTGACATTGCGACATTAGACAGGAATGCATTCTGGGTCGTTCAGTCGACCGGTTTGTCTGCTTCCATCAAGAGATAAAGTCCAAATCTGTGGCCTATCCATCGCACCAGGAATCGGGGATAGGCCTTCCAAAGACACCTGGACCAGAATGAACTGTACTTGCTCGAAGGCTTGATTTGCAGCAGATCTCCTGGTCCCAGACGGGTAGTCAGCTTGATCTTTGTATATCCGGACTTCTCAAGGAGCACTTTGGCCTCGGACAATGTATATGCTTTGGTGCCAAAGCTCTCCAGGTATCGAAAAATGGCCTGCTTTACAGTCAATCCAGGATTTCCCCTCATCAGGCCACGTTGAATCCAGAGCATCCAGCCGGTCCACGAGGGCACATGGTAAATCATTGCACGAAGTTTCCCACCGGGCTTCAGTACTCGGCACGTCTCCTTCAGTGCAAGGTCGGTATTTTCTGTGTGATGCAGCACGCCCCAGGAGTAGACCGTGTCGAATTCTGCATTTCGAAAGGGCAGCTGCTCAGCATCTGTCACATAGAGTTTGTACTTTTCCGGCGGCACGTTCTTGATCTGGAGGTATTCTCGCGTCAACACCGCGCCCGTTTTTGTCAGGTCGACTCCGGTAGCGAGGGCGCCATTCTCTATCCAGTTGAAGAAGTCGGTACCCGTGCCGATGCCAATTTCCAGAACTCGATCGTTGCCTGCCTGACCAAAACGGGCGAACTCGTGGATGTAGGGTTCGAGCGAATATCTCGCGTCCCGAATCGCGTCGAAATACACTTCCCGGGAGTCCACATCGGGACCGTACCTCATACCAGGTAATTCTTTAGTCCAGTGTGTCCTGACCTTCGGTTTCACATCGACCGAGTCTCCGGATCGTGGTACGCGCTTTGGTCTGCTCGAGGCTGCCTCGTACAGGTTACAAAGCTTTCTGATGACCACTGAATATTCATACTCGGACTTTGCCCTGGCAGAGTTGAAGGTTCCCATCGAACGTCTCAGTCCTGGATCCTTCTGAAGAAGCCCCAACGACTTCTCGAAAGCAGGAAGATTCCCCGGATCGTTCAAGAACCCGCCCTTCCCTTCCTCGATCATGTCCGGAATAGAGCCCACAGAAGAAGCAACTACCGGAAGCCCTTGAGCCATCGCTTCAGCCACACTCACGGGAAATCCCTCAGTATGCGAGGGGAAAAAGTAGACGTCGCACTCACTCATGAGATTCTGGACATCGGCGTTAGTGAGCGAGCCCCGCAGAACGACGTTTGGCAGCTGGCGGAGAACCTCAAGTTCCGAATCTACATTTCCTGAAGGATCCCCTACGTAGTGAAACTGCAGGTTTGGGAACCGCTTCGGAATTTCCACCAATGCGGCAATTCCCTTTCCCCGGGTGATACCGCCCACAAACAGCACCTTGAGACCGCCACTTGCGCATTCTCTCGACGCCGAATCGCCCGGGGTTTCATCCATCTCGATAAAATTCGGCAGCCTGGCAATCCACGTTCCTGGCGCCAGTTTCTGAAGCGCATTTTTGCTTTGCTGATTCAGCACAAGGTTTACAGTAGCCAACCGGCAGAGACTTCTCAAAAGAAAAGACCGGCCTCCCCACATACCCTTTAGAGGAAAGTCGGCTACATTGCCGCGATAGTTTACCAGAAGCCGCACGCCCAGTATTCGTACCAGCAACCCGCACAACCAGTCTCTCAAGATACCCCTGGGAGACAAGCTGCAATTCAAATGAACCAGGTTGACCTTTGAGTCGAGGAGGGCCTTCAACAACGCAACAATGATCCTGACATTCCTGATCAATTCGGGAAGACTCAGACCGGCCTTCTCGAACAGGACGCGTGCACTTCCGATAGATGTGTCTACAAAACGGCCCGTATACGGGGAAGGGAGACCGCGCCTGAGGATGATCTCACTCCACGTGGAAATACCACCATACGGTGGTGATAGCGGAGTAAGAAAAAGGATGCCAATTTCGCGCGGCTGACTCATTTCGATCACACCAGGGTAAGACTTACAATGCTTCGGGCAAATCCACGTGGAAATCTTCTGTCCACAGTTCCAGCTGAATCATCATCCACAGCAGGTGATTGACCGTGTAGGTGCTGAACCGGCGACTGATCGGGTTCTTCGCTGCCATGTTCCAACTCAGAATCTTGTCTACGGATTCCTTACCGAACAGCCGGTTCACCTGGCTGCTGGGGGACGTAAGTTTGTTCCGACAGAAATTCAGAAACTCTGCGTTGAACGCGTTGTGCAAAGGGATTGAGAAACCCCATTTCTTGTGATCGAACACCTCGTCAGGAAGTCGGTCTCTCATCACCCGCCTGAGGAGCGCCTTGCGCTTCCCATCTTTCACTTTCATTTGATCCGGCAGACCGGCAGCAAACTCGATCAGTCTGTGATCCAGAAAGGGCACGCGAACTTCCAGTGAAGTAGCCATACTCATCCGGTCTACCTTGCGGAGCATATCTCCGGGAAGTGAGTAGGCGAACAGAAACCGGCTCAGGGCAGGAATAAAGTCGAGGTGTTTCTCGTTCTCCACAAACTTCCCGATCAGATCGAGCGAGGGTGTTCGCCCTCCGTATCCGCTGCAGAGATCTGGCAAATCCTCCGGGTCCAGGATACAACTCAAACGAAGAATCAGATTCGACTGATCCTGAAGGCCGTAACGGAGCCCCTTGCTGAGTTGGCGCAACAGGTCTGCCCATGGTAGAATTCGGGAGGCGGAGGATATGGCGGCAATCAGAATCTTGCGGACAGATACTGGGAAAGACTGGATCCCACGAACGCGGTTTCCCCATCCGAAGGTTTCATACCCTGCAAAGAGCTCATCCCCTCCATCACCCGCAAGGATAACCTTCACATGTTCACTGGCGGCCCTTGAAACCAGGTGCGTCGGCAGACAGGAGGAATCTGCGAACGGCTGGCCAACGTGCTGCAGGGTGAAACGACACACATCCTCATTAAGAACAGTGGACTCCATCGGCAAAACCTTGTGCCGAACACCACAATGGTCCGCCACAAGTTTTGCGTAGGCGCTTTCATCATATCCGGGATCACTGAATTGAACGGTATAGGCGTCAAAGTCCCGGCTGTGTTTCCTAGCCATATAGGAGACTACGGTACTGGAATCGATTCCTCCGCTGAGGAAAGCGCCAACCGGGACATCACTTACCATGTGGTCGGCTATCACGCGGGTCAGCAGGTCATCCAGGGCCTCGGCAGCCTCATCTTCTGTGCCGGTAAAAGTCGTATCCCAATTCAGATGCCAGTAACACTTGAGTTCAATCTTCCCCTTATCCCAGATCAACATATGTCCAGGGGGCAATTCTCGTATACCCGAATAAAGCGTCAGAGGCGCGGGGCAATATCCCAGAGCCAGAAAGTAGGAGAGGCTGTCGGTATCAACCTTTCGGTCGATCGAAGAATTTTGAAGCAGACTCGCCAGTTCCGAACTGAAGGAAAGTGTGCCATCTGAGGCGAGGTGGTAGTAAAGCGGTTTGATGCCTACACGATCGCGAACCAGAACCAGACGCCGGGATTTATTGTCCCAGCATGCAAACGCGAACATTCCCATCAGATCTGAAAGCGCCCCGGGCAATTTCTTGTGCAGCACCCAGCGCATAAGCGCTTCCGTGTCGCTTGCGGTTCGGCAGGGAATTCCGGCGGCGGCCAACTTCGATTGAATTTCTTTGTAATTATAAATTTCGCCATTGAACACAAGGACATGTTCGCCATTCCTGTCTATCACAACAGGCTGTTGACCGCCCTCCAGGTCGATGATGGACAGCCGCCGATGACCGAAAACTGCACCCTCACCGCTCCAGAATCCTTCGTCGTCGGGTCCACGCATTCGCAGCTTGTCAGTCATGGCGTGAACCGTCTCGGTCAGTGGAGACCGGTCACCTGAAGTCGTAACGATGCCGCAAATTCCGCACACTTTGAATACACCTGCTAAATTGTGGTGAATCCGATCCTTCAGCTGTCCATTAAAGAATCGAAAATGGACTCCAGTTCTCGGACGTATCGCTGAATTGAAAATCGCGACACGACGGATTCCTTTGCGCTTTTCCCCAGCGCCTCAGCCCATTCCGGATCGTGCAAACACCGATTGATCGCCTCTGTCATCTGCAGAACATCGGGACCCAGGGGAGAGCGAATTCGTCCGGTCTTGCCGTCAACAACACACGAAGGGAAGGGACTGTCCTGAAGCAGGAAATCCCGGTCCAGGTTTTCGGTGCATTCAATAAGAAGCCCACTCTGTCCATCTGTCAGGATCTCGGGAATTCCGTCCACATTCGATGCGATGATCGGTTTGGCCTGAGCCGCAGCCTCCACAATAACATTCCCGAACGGTTCGTAGATGCTCGGTACAACAACAATGTCGAAAATGGACATGAGTGCATCGACATCTGTTCGAAACCCTGCGAACGTCACAGACGCATCGATACCAAGTTCTAGGCACAGCGATTCGGCGGCCTTCCGAAGCGCTCCATCACCTACCACGCACAGATGAACGTCCGGAGTCACTCTGTGAACATCCTGGAACGCTCGGAGGAGAAAATTCAGACCTTTTTGCGTGTCCAATCGACCCACAAAACCGATGACCCGGTGCCCTTCAGGTATGCCAAGGGATTCTCGCAGCACACGGCCTTCTCCATTAGGTCCGGCAACAGCACTGAACTTTATCCCATTGTACAGAACGCGTACGCGAGCGTGTCGGACATTGTATTTGTTTAGCAGCATGGTCCTGGCAGCATTCGAATTTGCAATGAACAACTGGCTGAATTGATTGTTTACCCTCTGGAAAGCACGCCGGACAGGACTTTCGATCCAGATGGATCCATGTTCACCCGCTACGATAGTTGGAACACCTGCCAACCAGCCGCCCGGTCGCGCCCACAGGTTTGCTGTTGTATTGCGTGCATACAGAATGTCTATCTTCTCTTTTTGGATCAGACGCGCAATCCGATAAGGAAGACCTGGATCGTATCGAGAGAATCTCGAAGGTACCACCACCGGGATGCCAATGGCTTCGAATCGGTCAGCATAGGTTCCGCGAAAATTCAAACAGCAGATCTGATGTGAATATTTCTCGCGATTGAACAGGGAGGAGGCATTCAACAGAACGGTCTCGATGCCGCCAATGTTGAGCGAATTTACAACGTGCAAAACCCGGTATGGACGATGAGTCTTCATCTTGATTCTGAACCTGTAAATTTCCTGAGCCAGAGCTCCAGTGTAAACATGCTCCACACCTGTTCATAGAGCTCATCGGCGCCCCGATCGTACTTGCTCAGGATTCCCTTTGTAACATCACCAGAGAGATGGCCAAGATAGAGCGCGTTGCGATCCAAGAGCAGGTCGTGGACCATCTCTCGAAGATCACTTCTCAGCCACTTCTGGACCGGGATTCCGAACCCCTGTTTCCTTCGCCGTAAAACGCTGGCAGGCAAGACGTCGCGAAACGCCTGTCTCAGAACATACTTTTTTACGAGGAATCTCATCTTCAGGTTGGCCGGAAGTGTCGCAGCGAATTCCACGACACGGTGATCCAGAAAAGGAAATCGCCCTTCGATGGAATGGGCCATCGTCATCTTGTCTGCCTTCAGAAGCAAATCTTCAGGCAGATACGTATTGATATCGATGTGCTGGATCTGGGAGAGGGAATCGCGTTTGGATACATCCTGGAATATTTCCCGGTAGGGTTGGGCAGGGTCGCCCTGACTGCCAACCGCGTGTCCGAAAAGCGCATCTTGAGTTGGCTTGTCAAAAACGGAAAGGGTACTCAAATACCGATTCAATGGATCTTCCCCGGCGCGAAGAAGGCCGCTGCGAAGCCGTTTGAGCACCCGTGTTAATCCATTCGTTTCGCTTGAAGGCAATGCGTGCGCAACCCGGTCGAACAGGTGCTTTCGGATGGGGGCCGGAACCCGGGCATAATAGCCGAGCAGATGATCCAGAGAATATCTGGTGTACCCCGCGAACAACTCGTCGCTTCCGTCTCCCAGAAGCACAACTTTCACCTGCTCGCTTGCGAGACGAGAAACATGATACGACAAAATCAGCGATGGATCGGCAACAGGTTCATCCATATGCCAGATCAGTTCCGGAATACAGTCCGTCATCCGTGGAACAATAACTTCCTCACGGTGATCTGTCCCATAGCTCAAGGCAACTTCTCTGGCGTGTTTGGTCTCATCGTACTGCTGTTCCCGGAAGCCCAGTGAAAAGGTCTTCACGGGATGATCACTCATCTTTGCAGCAAGTGCGGTGATGATGGAAGAATCCAGACCTCCGCTCAAAAAGACCCCTACGGGAACATCGCTGATAAGCCTGAGTCTGACCGAATCCTCTAGAAGCATTCGCAAATGCTCCGAGGCCCTGGCAGCTCCTGCTTCCCACCTGTTCTCTGTAGAGGCGCTCCAATACCTGGAGACCTTTAGCTTCCCATCCTTGAAAACCGCCGCATGCCCCGGTGGCAGCTTTTGTACTTTCCGGAAAACCGTACGGGGCGAGGGGACATATTTGAACCTCAAATAACTTGCCAGCGATGCCGGGTCAATAGTTCGCTCACACCCGGCATCGACAAGTGCCTTGATTTCTGATGCGAACATCAGCGAATGGTCAGATATGGCATAGTAGAGCGGCTTGATCCCAACGCGATCTCGAGCCAGAAAGACCTCGTTCCGTTTCAGATCATAGAGCGCAAAGGCGAACATGCCATTCAGTTCATCTAAACAGTCTTTACCCTTTTCCTCATAGAGGTGGACAATGACTTCCGTATCGCTTCTCGTTCGAAATCTATGGCCCCGATTTTCGAGATCCGCTCGAAGTTCGTTGAAATTGTAAATCTCTCCATTGAAAACCAGCGCAATCGAACGATCTTCATTGAAAATGGGTTGGTGCCCGGTTTGAAGGTCAATGATGCTGAGCCTTCGCATTCCGAGCCCAACCGACCCCTCGATGTAATAACCTTCATCATCGGGACCTCGATGCGTCATCGTTCTGCACATCGACTGCAACGGCTGGAGCTCCACCGTTCTGGATTGGTCCCGATAAATGATCCCGCAAATCCCGCACATATCACCTCGAAGCAAGGACAAACAGTCCTGGTCTGTTTCTTGAGAGCAGGCCTTTATTGGCCATAACCCAATGTTCCTATCTCTTCCTGTGGTTTCGCTTCCTCATCCAATGGTAACCATATGAAATTCGCCTGACCGTGTCCGCGAGGGCGTTGAGCGGTGTGAAACCTGGTTTCGCGTGTCTGCTTTCGAGAAAAATCCTCGGCAGAAACGTGACCAGGCCGTGGACCATATACAAAAGCGCTCCCCAGTACGATTCAATGGTCTTTCCTATGTGCTCAGGATACAATTCGGCCATCTGAGGAGTACCTTTGCCATACCACCAGTAATGCATCACGAACTGACGCAAAGTCTTGTCCTGGGGATGATACACCCAGGAATCCGGTACCAGTGCGGTCCGATATCCTGCCCGGTCAATCCTGATGCGGACATCCGTGTCTGTACCGGTCTCCAGCGTATCGCTCTCCCCTCCGATTTCATCGTAAACCTTTGAAGGTATGGCAAGACACGCATGCATGATCAAACCACCGTAGGTAACTTCGTCCACAACGGGTGTCGTTCCGATCACCTCTTTTGCAACACGTTTCTGGAACCAGGTCGAATCCGTAGGCGCCAGGCAGGACGTGCCCACGCCACCGAGTGTAGGGTCGGAATCCAGTACGGATACAATCTTCTGAATAATATGCGAACTTCCCAAAGTGATATCGTCATCAACAAAAATGAAGTGTTTGCCCCGGGCGATTTCAACGCCCACATTTCGAGCATGTCCATTGGGTCGTTCACCAATAACCAGGATGATCTCCACATTTCCAAAGGTCTGCGCCTTGATCTGATCCATCAGCCTGGGCACAGCGCCATCCCGGAATCCGTCTCTCGACGGTATGATCACCGAGACTCGCGGCGATTCGGAAGGTTCGTATGCAAGTTTTGCCGGCATATCTTCAGCCCAGTTTACCTTCCAGCGTAAATCCTGAATCAATTCAGGTATTGATTGCACCACAACTCAAACACCAACAATGCCCAGATTGAATAGCCGTATTCACCCACACGTGAAGCATGATCCTCGAGCAGGTTTTCCAATGCCTCCTTCTGGAAAAACGCGTGGCTTCGGGCGGCACGGTCGGTTAGGATTTCGTAACTGAATGCTTTCAGTTCCGTCCGCATCCAGTCCTGAACCGGAATGCCAAAGCCCCATTTTCCGCGGCGCTGAATGCTTTCCGGCAAAAGATCGTTGACTGCGAGCCTCAGTACATGCTTGGTCACGTTGCCATTCTGCTTCATATTTGGCGGAATTCTGGCCGCCAACTCTATGACGCGATGATCCAGAAATGGAGTCCTGACCTCGAGCGAATGGATCATACTCATCCTGTCCACCTTCGTCAGAAGATCATCCGGCAGATACGTGCGATAATCGGCATACAGCATCTTGTTTAGCAAGCTCTCTGATTCCGAATCCTTGAAATGGCCTTCGATGATTCCTACCGACGCGTCCTCACGATCATTCAGAACACCTGGCTGGTACAGTGCCTGTTTCATCCAACCCGGGACGCCGCCAAGGGACTCGAAATAAGTCGCAGCCGGCCGTGCGTGGACGTGGTGTCCGAGTGTACGCCATTTGCTGACCAGCCTTCCTTGCCCGGGTTTAACCATGGTATTTGGAAAAAGCCACTTCAGGGGACCGAGCTTTCGTCTGTGGCCATCCAACCTGAGGTTCGCCAGATATCGTCCATACCCTGAAAAGATCTCGTCGCTTCCCTCTCCAGAAAGGGCAACTGTGATGTGTTGACGTGCCATTTGGCAGACATAGTACATAGGAATAGCCGAAGAATCCGCAAATGGCTCATCGAAGGCCTGGACAAGGTCAGGCAGCACCCTTACCAGATCCGGTTCCACTCTAAACTCGTGGTGGTCCGTATCGTATTTTTCAGCGACTTGTCGGGCGTAGGGTAATTCATCGAAATCGCCTGTCCCGCCAGCAACCGAAAAGGTCCGGACCTTCGACTCCGAGGCCTGGACAGCAAGAGCTGTGATGGCCGAAGAATCGATTCCGCCACTCAGAAAAACGCCCAGCGGTACTTCACTGATCATTCGCTTTTCTACAGAATCGAGTAGCAGCTCCCTGAGTTCATCTGCGTAGTCCCGGGCAGCTCTTGGATGCGCATCCGGAATATACGGCACGCTCCAGTATCGGGAAGGATCTTCAACTCCTTGCTGAGTAGCTGCAATGGTGTGTGCCGGAGGAAGCTTGAAAATATCCTGAAAAATCGTCGCAGGAGCGGGAACATACATGAAAGACAGGAATTGATCGACCGCAACGGGGTTAACAACTCTCGGGACCGATGCGTCTGTAAGAATTGCCTTGAGCTCGGAAGCGAAAACGAGGCGATCCCTGGCGATGTAATAATAAAGCGGCTTCTCTCCAGCCCGATCCCGAGCGAGAAACAGCCGCCTCTGCCTGGTGTCCCATATTGCAATCGCAAACATGCCATTCAAGTGCTGGACGCAGTCATCCCCGTATTCTTCATACAGATGGACAATAACCTCCGTATCGCTCCCTGTGTTAAACTTGTGCCCACGGGATTGGAGATCGCTTCGCACACTCTGAAAGTTGTAAATTTCTCCGTTAAAAACAACCCAGATACTCCGGTCTTCATTGTGAATGGGTTGGTGCCCGCCGGCAACATCGATGATGCTCAATCTTCTCATCGCAAGCCCCACGTTCTGGTCGACGTACATGCCGTCGTCATCGGGGCCGCGATGATACAATGATTTGTTCATTACCTCCAGATCGGCCGAATCTACATGGTGGCCCTGGTCGAAGTAAAGAACCCCGCAAATACCGCACATTATCTGACACCAGTTACATTGACCGGCCAGACCTCATTGCGCAATTCTTTAACTTCACTGAAACCGCACCCTCGAAACCAGTCCGTTACTTCTCCGTAGGTATGATACCGCTGATACTGCGGCATATACCAGTCGAAGGTGTCGCACAAGCGCACTTGCCACTTTGGATGCGGTGAAACGGGCAAAAGACATTGACTGATTGCGCCCAGTTTCCGTGTTATCCGGTGCCGCTGCAGCCAGCTGTCGATGAAACCCTTGGGGACTGCGATGTAGCAGAGGTAGTGGACCAGGCGAAGAGGCAATTTGTGAAGGATCTTCCGATACATTTTCCAGGTGAATTCCGCAACCGGATGGACCTTTCCATATACCGATATGGCACATTTACCGCTGGGCTTGACCAGACCTGCGATCTGGCGAAACGCATCGTGAGTATCCGGCGTGTGATGAAGGACACCGATGCTGTAAACGAAATCGAAGCTCCCTTTTCGGAAGGGAATTTCCATCAAATTACCCTGAACAATGTGAACCAGAGGCGATTCCCTATTCTCCCGGTAAGCCCTTGTAACCGCGCCACTCAGATCGATACCCACGACTTCCGCACCCATCCGGCTGGCAATCCGCACATATCGTCCCATGCCGCATCCGCCCTCCAAAACCACCTTTTTTTCGAAGTATTTCTTTTCGCAATCCGTCTTCATCAGGAAAACACGAAAATCCTCGTCTTCATCCGTCACCTCATATCGAAGCCATTGGAAGCCGAAGTTGCGTTTGGTGGCACCGAACCTGTTTTGGAAGACTAGATCTTTTTCACGGGCGACCTGGCAACCCAATAGGGATAGCTCCTCACCAAACCTGTTACAATACTTTGGATTCTCCTCGAAAGCATCAGGCACAAACCTGGGAATGCCATCGATGATGGGGTAGAGCGTTTTACAGTCCTCACAGACAAGGGCCCCATTAACGATCTCCTGTGCATAACATGCCTTGCAATCTGAAACCTGAGGTAGATCCTTTGCACAGAATTCCGGATGGTTGCAGGTGAGACAGGGCGGTTCTTCAACTGTCACCTCTGATTTTTGCGCCTCAAATTCGAACACGTGTGACTGCAATTTTCCCCTGCACTGGGGACATTCGAGGAGATCGAGAAGTCGATATTTCATCTACAGGAATCCAATTTGATACCCTTTGTTGATTTCGATTGCAGTTGTTGTAGGACACCTGAGAGTACGTTTAGCGTTCTCTGGCCGTGATCACTGTGATGCAGGCGTTCGAAACATTCTGCGCCTGATCGAATCAGCTTTTTTCGAACCTCTTTATCGAGCTGCACCTGGGCGATCGCCCGGGCCACAGACTGCGGGTCCCTGGCATCTACAAAGAGGGCGGCATCCCCAAGTTCACCCCCACTGCCCCTGTCCTCGGGACAGATTACCGGACATCCGGTCGCCATTGCTTCCATAACCGGGAGATTCACTGGTCCACCCAACCACGCCGAAACAAGAACTGTCGCCAATTTGTAGAGACCCGCCATATCTTCATCCGGTACGTAGCCCAGATAATGAACATGTGAGGAGAGCCCAAATTCTGCTGCCATTGCAAGTGTGGGTTCCAACGTAGGGCCCTTCGACCCCACAAACACTGCAGACAATTTCAGATCATACTCCTGGTGCAGGAGATGCAACGCCTTCACCATCACTTCGTGATTCTTCGCCACGTGGAATCCGCCCGGAAAAAACAGATACTCTTCCGGCAGACTATAGGTTTCTTGCAGTTGAGTAAATTCCGACTCCGTTGGAATTCGGCGAACATATTTGGGTGCACGAAGAGGCAGAAGATGCACCTTACATCTTTCGATCCCGGTCCGAACCAGAGAAGACTTGCTCTCTTCAGAATGCGTCATCACGGCCTTCGCCAATCGCCCAATGCCTCTCAGCCTCAACGCTTCCTTGATCAGGTAGTGCTTAGAATTCAGTCTCAACATTTCCACACCCCACCGGCGTGGACTTTCGTGTATGACGATTACAGAGGGGAGCATAGAAATACAAGCTCCCATGCCGTCACCGGGCTGCAAAATCGCGTCCAGGTCAGAGGTTGTAAGACTCGTGTATCGACCCAGGGCAAAGGAATGTCGAATCGCGCCGCCCAGCAACCTGGCCAGGATCGCTTGTATCAACTCAGTGATCATCCAGAGATTCGTGTAACGCGCCTTGATTCGCCCGAGGCAGAGGCGATCGAAGACCAGGGCCAGATTCATGACCAGATCAGGTGGAGAATCATCGACGAACACAACTTGTTCGTCGAATTCATCTACACCGACATCCAGACTGAACTGCGGATCGCTGTGAAAGAGCACGAAACGGAATTGGTCCCTGTTGGCCAGCAGAACTTCCCTGGTCAGTTCAACCGCGTACTGGTAACGCCCGCCATCGTCCCGCGTGATGCCAATTGCGTTGATGCCCACCCGGGGGCAGCGAGTCTCCATACGAGAACAATCCTTCTTGCGGTGAGGCTTTGCGACAGTCGATCGCTCAGGAACTCAGGATAAAATAGGGCAAAGGTACGATGAATTTGCCGCCACTCTCCAGAAAATCCTTCTCACGCCGGATAAATTCGGGTAGAAAGTGCCAGGGCAATGCCAGAAAATAATCTGGACGGACAGCGCGGGCGTCCGCTTCTGACACGATTGGAATTCCTGTACCAACGGTTCGTTTTCCCCATTTGTCAGGATTTCTTTCTGCTGCGCCTTTTATCAGTTTGTCGTCAAGCCCGTAAAACTGCAGTAGCGTATTGCCTTTGGTTGATGCGCCATAGACATAGACACTCTTGCCAGCAGAAGTCTCCTGATGCACGAAGTCCATCAGCTTTTCCTTTTCTTCGTGAACTCGAGATGCAAACTCGTGGTAGATGCCGGCTTCATTCAACCCCAACTGCTCCTCGAACAGCTCCATAGCCTTCACGCGTGCGCTCTGAAAATCTGTCTGGCTGCCCTTGTGACTATCATGTTGAATGTATACTCGATAACTGCCCCCGTTGACCTCGTTCAACTCTACATCCAGGATTTTAAACTGGTGTCGATCCAACAGATTTTTCAATGAAGTCAAAGAATAGTACTCGAGATGTTCGTGGCAAATGTTGTCAAATGCGTTGCGTTCGAGCATCAACGGCAGGTAGCTCATCTGAATGATCCAGATGCCATCCTCTGCGAGCACTTCCTTGACGCCTGAAACGAATGCATTGGGGTCTTCCAGATCGTAAAACATCGCGATGCTGGTCACGATTCTTGCCCGGGTGTCCTGCCCAAACTCCGCGAAAAAAGCATCGGAATTGAAGAAGTCATTGATGATGCGATGCGTACCCACTTCAGCATGTTCAATTAGATTGTGGGCCGGTTCAAAACCAACACGCCGAATACCCGAACCTCTGTAAGACCTGAGGAGGGTTCCGTCGTTACACCCGATATCCACAACAATGTCATTCTCAGCAAGAGGAACCAGCACCTCCGCAACATCGCAAATGTTGGCGAGTGCCTGACGCATCGTATCATTTACAACCGAGCGATACCAGTAATGGCGATACATTAAAGCCGGATTGGTCGTATGTCTCAACTGGAGCAGCCCGCAACCTCCCGATGCCTGGTCGCAGAGAATCAGTTCAAGTGGCACCTTCAACGCGTCTCCAGGATTCTCCTCCACAAAGTCCGAAACATGATGGCTTCCAAGCGACAGGATATCCACCAGCTTGGACGACCCGCAAACCCGGCAGCTTGTGCGGGTAGTAAATGCTTCATCGCTATTCACACTTCCTCCCTCAGTAAACTGTTGAATTGATCATCAAAATTTCTTCTTCTAATTTCGCCAAAACGATCACCCGTACGAAGGCGCTGTTTTGCCAATCGCCAATTCCCGAATCCTGATAACTCTGGTATTTCCCACACACGCAGAAACGCATCCAGCGAATATCCAGTAGGTTTCCATCAACCTCGGCTGCATAAAGGTGTAATCTGATATGCCGTTTACTAGAAGCCCACAGGTCGCAGAAATAACAGTAGTAGCCACAACTTTTTCAATCGAATATTTATTCGAAGTTCTCAAAAGCGCGAACGCCTGCTTGAGGACAGTGCCTATCAAAACAAAAAGCAACGCCAACCCTGCAAGTCCTCGCTGGGCCACCTCCGCCAGGTAGAGACTGTCCATCGCACCATAGAAATTGAAACCGGTTCCCAGTAGCGGACTTTGAAAGAATCGCCTCAGGTGTTCTCCCCAAATATAACTTCTTCCGGTGAATTCTAGATAGTTGGCAGTAAATTCAAATCTGAGCAAGGGAGAAATTGCCCAATCTAGCAGCGTCATCTGTTCAAGATTCATCTGAATGGCTTCTGTGCTGGCCCAAAACAGAACAGGGAGCGTTAAAATCAGGGCCCCTATGTAAACCCTTGGTCGAGCAGAAATCACCAGAAAGCAACTTACAGCAGCTGCCACGCCAATGAATCCTCCCCTTGAATTGGTACCGAATAAGACCACGAGTTCACAGAACAACAGGCTGATCAGCAAGGCCCTGAGTGTCCACCGCATTCTCTGAAACATGATCAGAGCGAGCGTGAGTGGCACAAACAGGCTGAAAAATGTTGCGAATGCATTTGGCTCGCCACCGAATACAGAGACGACTGCACGATTGTATGTGATGAGCTCTTCCCAGTGGCTCTTCCTCAAATAATAGGTTTTCGTCAGCTCTGTAACTGGCTCCACTGCGAGATACTGGAACAATCCAAACAGCGTTGCCAACGCACCCATAGTAAAGATCAGGAATACGATGCGTCTCGCTTCTACCTGCACTCTGAACAGCCAAAGGAAGGCCATATAGACAATGAGTGGTCGGACAAAACCTTGAAACGTGATGATTTCTGACAGGAAGGACCGTTTGACCGTATGAACAATGTCCGAGTGACTGCCCGGGAACAAGTGGGATACACCAACCGAAAGCATGCAAAACGCCACATATGAAACGTATATTCTGCAGACTTCATTCGTATAAATCCGGCCGCGTATCAGTTCTCTGCTCAATGCCGCCAGGAATATTCCTGCCAGCAGCAGTTGGTCGACCCTTAATCCCGAACTTATAAATGTCCATTCCTGAAAAAAAGGAGGTAGTGTAAACAGGGCAACAATGTACAGATAGAACCAGGTTTTTAGAGAACATACAAGGAGCATCGGCAACAAGACCGCGGCAGCGACAAGAGTCAATTCCATTGGGTTCATGCAAGCACCCCGGATCTTTCATCACTCATACCGAGTCAGGTCCACTGAAATCGGGTATCGGTAGTTTGAAGAAAAAGACCTTGTCGAACGCTACGCTGATTCGTCCGTCAACCGTCCAGGTGAATAGATTGACGCGGCAGGATTTCGAGGCATCGTTCTGGAAGTTTGGCTCCAGTTCGAAGGCATTGAATCCCAGATTCCATTCAGTCGTGGCATCAAATGTAACGATATTGTAAAAATTCTTGAGACCGCCGCTCTTCGCATACCACTCGATACCATTCATCACATGGCCTGTTCCCCTTACCCAACTGCCTACCACATAAGGTTGGAACGGATCAAAAGTAATGGAATTGGTAAATCGACCCAGTCCGTCCCTCTTTGGTTGTCCCTCGAACACCAGCGATCGGGTGAACCCTTCTTCCTCCAATCCCATCACCTTCTCAATGCTGTAGAATGATCTGGATTGGTTCTCATATATCGTTTTCTGAGCCCAGCCGTCGATCGCCATTTCTCCGGCGCTGTAATCCTCGAATCCACCATTCTCGATTAAATTCTCAACGTACGCTCTGTGGATCAGGGTTTTGCCCGCACTAAGCGTCAGTTCATCTTCTTTTTCTACAATGGAGATTTGCTCCACGTCTCCTGAAAGCCTCTCCGCTTCACGCCTCCAGTAAAAAGTAATCTGGAGAGGCCCGGAGTCTTCCGACTCTTTCGGTTCATATCCTATGCCCCGCAGGACCCAGTTCCCCGAGATCGCCGCTGAATATGAAAACGTTTTTTTCGTAGCGTGGGGTGCCTGCAGACTTTGCAGTTTGTCGAAAAGATCCCTGCTCGCTTGTTCCAGGTTCATTTGTTTGTAGCAAGAGGCAAGTGCCGCATAGGTTTCCAGGTGGTGTTCATCCTTTGCGAGTGCCTGCTCGTACTCGACTCTTGCCGAATCCAGGTCCCCATTGTTCTGATGATATGTACCAAGCACATAGGAGAAATATCCGGTATGAGATAGAATCTCCCCAAGGGCTCGCAATGCGACTTCCCGGGCTGCATTCAGATCCTGATCTCGAAGATAAAGTTCAGAGAGAAATCGGTAACTCTTGTTGGGTCTCTGGTCTTTCTCCAACGCCCTGGAAAACAGGGTAGCAGTTAGTCCTTTTGGCAGTTTCTTGTCTTCGTATGAAGGTAAACCGGAAATCCGCAACCCTTGATTCAGGCTAAGCAAAGCAGAAAAATGATCATATGCGTTGAGATAGTCCGCATCGGCAAATGCGATCGATCCACGGTTTTCATGATGGACCGCCCTACCGATTCGGAACAATCCTGCTACTGCAACACGAAGCAGAACAGTCATACTCATGAGCCACAGTACACGAACACGGCTCCTGACGTTACGGCCAATTGAGAGTTCTCCGCCGATCCCCATCGCAAGGAAGTATACCAGGCCGTATCGTCCAGTTGACCAGATGGTCACAAACACAGATTCAAGGCTGAACTCATCCTTTGACAACAGACGTGACCCAATCGAAACAGCCAGGATCGATCCGAGAACATACAGAACGCCTTTATCCACTCTCGAAAGTCCGTCGAAAAACGAGGACTGAGACAGTGACAATCTATCCTTCCCACTTCCGGAACGGAGGCAGACCCACTTCCAGCAAGCGAAGAGACCTGCTGCTCCAAGAATCAGATTCGAGAGTTGGAACCAGCTGTAGTGACCCTGAGGATCTCCCGGTCCTGGAGCGGATTCGGAAAATTGTGAAAGCAGGAAACAATAGGTTAGTGCGAATATGAGGCGCTGGTTCTCCTGGATGTCATCTGTTTCTTTGGCGGAGTCCGGTTCGGCAGATTCACCTGGGGCCGAACGCTGAAGAAAAGGGGATCTCAGTAAATAGATCAATCCACCAAGAATGAACAGGAGACGTACAATGCTGAACGCATCCAGCGCATCCACTCTGAAGAGCGGCATGACAGATAACGCACACATGCACAGGAAAATCAAGGATGCCGATAGTTCCAGGCGTTTTTCCGTGGTTGATGCCAAAGTCATTGTCTGTTCCGTAAAAAGGAGGACACTCTGTCTCTCATATAACCGATCGTTCTCAAGGGCGCACGCAGAGTCTGCTGTCCGAGATATCTCAGCGCCTTAAGCAAAAGACGATGTTTAAGACACAGATCGAAGGCTTCGGTGAATGCGTTGTGCCTCAGGTACTTCTTGTACGATCTTGTTTGTACAACTGGAATCATCCTGCGAACCTTTTTCAGCAATTTGGCCCGGTTCCACAAGAACGCATCGATGTCTTGCTGCTTCGGGTATCGACGAAGCCTGACGAGAACTCGCTTTTCTTGTAAAATGGCCGAGTTCAGGGAGATTCGGTACCACAGGTCCCAATCTTCACCAATCTTCAGATCGGGATCGAAAATTCCTGCCTCTTGAAAACATGCTCGACGAACAACAGCCGCCGATGCCGATCCGGTCACGATATTGTTTGGAAAGCACCGTATGAATTCTTCAGAATGGATTTCATCAGGAAAGGCGGATGACGTCGCAACCTCCTGCCAGGTTTTCACGGTGACAAGGTGTTCATCAACGATTTCGAAATAGCAACAACTCAGCCCAACTTCAGGTCTGGCAGCAAGCACATCTATCTGGCAGTGCAGTTTTTCAGGCAACCAGATGTCATCGGCATCCAGAAAGGCCACAAATTCACCGTCACTGGACTCGATCCCAACATTTCGGGCTCTGGATGGCCCTTCATTTTCCTTCGAAATATACTTGAATCTGCCGTCTTCTTCTAAGAAACCTTTCACGACTTCGGATGTGTTATCGGTCGACCCATCATCTACAACAACACATTCCCATTCTGTATAGGTTTGGTCCTGAACACTGCGCAGGGCGTCAGGAAGCCAGTGGGCGGAGTTGTATGCAGGAATGATTACTGATACGGTAGGCAGGTTGTCACCTATTGACCCCAAAACCCTTGCCCTCTTACCCGATTTCGAAGCGAAGGGAAAGATCTTCTGTGGCAGGTATTCTGTGCAGTTGAAAGGGGGAGTTCCTGCAGGTATTGAATCCACGGATATTCAAAACGCTCGAACTGAATCCTGCATCTTTAACAATTCCGATCAGGTCTTCGTTGTAATCATGCCGACTCCCGAAGGGGAAAGCAAAGGAGCCACATGATACGCCAAGATGATTTTCGATCGCATGCTTCGAGTTTTGTATTTCCAACTGTGCTTCCCGGGTTGAAATCCTTGCCAGTGAAGGATGTGAACTGGAATGCGCACCAAATTCCATACCCCCTTGATGCATTTCCAGAACCTGCTGCCAGCTCATGCATCTTTCGTCTACCGATTCAGCCATGATACCCCGGTCTCCAGATGATCTGAGTTCTTCAAGCAGTTCTTTTCGTGCGTGGCAATGTAGTGCCTTGAGCGCCTCGTTGAGTCTGCCCAGCCACGACTGGTCAGATTCTTCATCCAGTCTGAGCAAGGACATGTTCTCAGAGACCACTATTTCCGGCGGAATCTGCTGCCGAAGCGACATGAGAGCCAGCTCAAGATCCCACATAATTTCCTGGCTGTCGATGTAGTCCGTCACGAGATAAAAAGTTGCCGGAACCCCAAGTTCGGTGAGAATTGGAAATGCGAATTCGTAGTTGTCCTTGTAGCCATCATCGAAGGTGAGGACCACCTGAACCGGCGCTTTCAATCGTCCGGCCCGGTACTGTGCTTCCACATCCGACAGAGCCACAATCGGGAATCGTGATTTGAGATATGTGACATGCGCTCGAAAGGTCTTCTCGGAAATCTTGGTGGAATAGGGATTGTACCCTACTTCGGGCAGGACCCTGTGGTAAACAAGAATATAGACCTTGGGGTGCCGATCCAGCTTTCGCTTCAAAATCGTGCCCAGAATATTCCGAGCTTGTGCCACCTTCTGGTATATTCCGAGCCCGGTCATGACACAACCATTTATGATTAAAGATGCCTGAGTAAGGCGAATGTCTGTGCAAGATTCGACCATATGGTGCGCAGATTCACAACCTTGGACTTTCCGCTGGTCCTGGGATGCATCTCTGCCACCACACTAACCGATCGATAACCACCTCGCGTTGCACGTACGATCAACTCCATCAAAATTGCCCAGCCGCGTCCGGTAGACTTCAACTCCAACTCTTCCAGCAGCTTGCGACGGAACATGATCACACCCTGAAACCGGGGGAATGGACCAAACAACAATCTGTAAAGCACCCTCTCGGCGAACGATAGCGCTCTAGCGAAGACAGACCTGTTCTGTTCTGTAACACAACTCATCACGAGATCTGAGGTCTCCATATGCGGTAGGAAAAGGGGGATGATATCCGCAGAGAATTGACGGTCTCCTGGAAGAAAGGTCACAATTTCGCCGCGCACCTCCCGGAACCCGGTTCTGTAGGCTTCTCCCAAACCAAGATTCTCAGGATGGCGTATCGTCCGAACTCCAGCTAACTCGCCGTCCAGCGAATCGGCAATGGCCGCGGTTCCATCGGAACTGCCATCGTCCAGGATGATGACCTCGAAAGTCTCCCCGATCTCAACAAGCACCGACTGGATCTCACGAACAACCTGGTCAAGCTGCTCCTCCTCATTGAACGCCAGAACAACTACCGAAATACGCACCGCATACCCTTCGCCTAAAGAACACCACTCCGTCTCAACAGCAAGCTTCGCATCGTTCTTTGAATATGTATGTCATCCGCCAATTTGCTGGTTACAACATCGACTCCAAGACCATCATAGGTCACTGCCTCAAGACCCGTTCCGTCTTCCCAGGAAACCTCCCTGTGTACTTTACCATTCCGATAACTGAAAAGCACAATCTGTCCATTAGGCAAGGGTTCCTGAAGATACTCGGAAACTCCACGATATTTTTCTGGTATCGATACATTGCGAATAAACCCCACCTGATCCTTCAGAAACAACCCTACTTCCGCTGGTGTAAGTAGAAGCACTTGCGAGGAATCCAGAACGCCGTAGAACAGACCGAGTGCGTTATTTTCTCCCCAGGGCACACCACGGAATGCCCGGACAGCCGCCAGGGGCAGCTCCTGCCGGGTTGGGATGTCAGGCGTCCCATTCCAGTCATTCGCATAGGAATTTCGACTGACATTTACGGTATCCGGTGAAGAAATGACAAGACATACCTTGCCCGTAAGACCGGGAACCTCGTCGATCATCTGGTTCCAGACGTCGCGCTGCAGCTCTCCCATATCTGCCGCTTCAGAATGAAGCTGTATATGATATGCTGAAACAACGCCGACATAGACACATATTGACGCCAGACCAACTTTTCTGAGTCGGCTCAGGTGTATGAGACCGGACAAGGAGGTAAAGGCCAATGCGGCCCCAAATACAGCGGCAATATTTGTCCGTGAGGCTTCGCCCAGAGTATTCGTAGTCACTTGAACGCTGCCCAGAAAGGAATGAACGTATCCGAGACACACGAATACCATACCAACAATCAGCAGGTAGAACCAATGTACCTGTCGTTCAGACCTGATATTTCGCTGAGCATCCGCTTTCGAAAGCAGAAACTCCCTAACCCGTCTTGCCGCTTTACGAACCAGCACCATCCCTCGGGCTGATCCCGAAAAAAGGCAAATGCATCCTCCAACAACCAGGATCACCCGGAGCAGTTGTATTTCCATCATTGTGGTCGGCTCAAGCACGCCGTCACCGGAATATGTTGTGGCAATCCTCAAAGGCGATATCAAGTAGCCACCACCAAGCAGGCCTAACCCGCAAAGGATCAGGATACTCCGGATTAGCTTTTCCCACTTCACTGAAAACTCTTCGCCCTGCTTTGATCTCCAGGAAGTGTTCAACTTCTCCCGAAAGAGCTCGACCCAGTTGAGCCTCAAAGCAAAGGCATCATCGGAATCCGCCTTGCGAATTATGATGAACAGCACCAGTCCAACCAGGATGCCTGCACAATAGTGTAAAATTGTGATTCGAGACAGATACTCCAGAAGTGTGATGTGTGAAATGAGAAATGTGGCCTGAAACCCCTTGGCCAGATGGTAGATATACCGAAGCGGTGTCACAACCCCGTATGACTGAAGATAGTCGTCCTGGTAATAGGTGGGCAGCAGCAGCACTCTCCAGATCGCGTATGGGACCATGGCTCCGGCTAAGGAACAAACGGTCCTTTTGAACCGGTTCCAAAATTGATCCTTTGCGAGAAAGGGATGAATCAGGAAAGCCACACACAGGCTTTCTATAGTCCATAGAGACAAAAGCAGAAATACAGCGCCCAAGACAACACTTCGATCGACCAGAAGAAGAGCAACAAGTGTAAAACTGAGCGCCACGTAGTAATTCGCCATGTACGCGGCGGTCTGGTTGGTGATCGAAGGGTAAAGGATAAAGAACACCGCAGTACAGAGCGCCGGAACTGACCTCACATTTCTTCTGAGATACGCGTACAGAAGTGAGGCACAGATGGTAATTTGCAGCACCACATTTACGTAAATTCCAGCCGATCCAAATGTCCAGATCATCGCAGCATTTAGCGGGTAAAAGATCAGGTGAAGCACGGGTCTCCTGAGTCTTAACCCATCCCAAACTGGACCGAAATCACCTTCGAGAACCCTGTAGGAATAAGAGAAGAATGGCCAATCGTCAGGAACATTAATGGCGAACCCATTGACGTAAAAGAGATAGCAGGAGGATGCACCCAGGATCGCAAGAACAGGTGTCCAGATTTCGGCTCTGATTTTCAACACCCCGCCTCTCGATCCTTCACAACAATTGGTCTACTTGAATCTAACCTGCACTGGGAACACTCAGGAGCACACACTCCGTGCAGAGTGCAAGGCCGCCGATTCGTGAATACCTGACAATTTTCTCTTGCGTAAAACTATTGGCTTCAAGAACCAATAATCCGTTTGACTCCGCGTCCAAACTCGGAAGCATCGAGTCTTGTACTGGCGAAATATTTGGCAGCCTTCATCCTATTGACAATAGTAGGGCGGCCAATTTCCAGATAGCGAACCAACTCGGAATCACTCGTCCACTGAGTCTTGTGCAATTGTTTTCCTGTAAAGAGATCCATCACCGGCGAGTTGCGGGACACCGCAACCTTGAGAAGCTCTGCCATCAGCAAGTGGCCAGGATTCAATTCGGTGTATTTCTTGTTGAATGTGGTCAGGATGTAGTTCAGGTTGCACTTAACGGAGTAACCGAATCCAATAGCCAGCAGTTCGCCCGCCAGGTACAACGCATATGCATCTAATGAACCTGCACGGTCCAACCGGACGAAGAGATCCTTGAAGAACGCACACAGGCGCTCGTTCTCAAACGTACTCGAGAGACTGCGTGACGAGTAAGAATCTACAGAAAGTTCCACGTAAGTGTCGAACAGTCGCTCAACGCTTTGGCTTCCAGATATTTTCCTGAGATCCAGCCCCCCCATCTGTTCAGCAGATTTGTATGCCCTCCGAACATTCTGTCGTAGGTTTTTTTTGACCTGCTTCAAATGATCTTCGAGCGACGCTGGAACCTGTATTTGAAATGATGGCATTTCCGCCTGTCGCAGCGTTAGGAGGGGAGATGCCTCGACAGCCTGGGTAATGGTATGATAGTTCTCTGAAGATGCACGCAATCGATCAAGCGTGAGTATATCCCAGTCCTTTCGCTGAACCAAAGAAACTAGGATCGCCTCGATCAACTCAGAAGATGAACTGCCTCTCAGAATATTGGTATAGTTTGCTACATCGAAGTCAGCGGCCCCAACATACCTGAGCGACTCGATTCCGTTTACCTTTTCTGAATAGAGAGGCAATCCGCCGACAACTTTTTCACCATCGAAGACCACCAGAATGCGCAGAGATCTGCCTTGCGAGAAATGCTTCCACCAACTCAGCACAAAGTCAGAGAGAAGAAAGGGTTCGTCAGAGTCACATCTTCGAACAGCCTCGTCCCATTTTGATGCGATCTCTTTGAATTCATCGGAGCTTTCTATCCATCTGACTTCCATCGCCACTGCCCGAAAAAGTTTAAGAATTGAACCGCTTCATCACCTGCCGAAAATCGTTCGCGAACTGCTTCAAATGATTGGGGTAATCCTGTGGCCACTGATGACCCTTCGGAAAAGAAAATTGCATCAATTCTCTTCCAAGACTTTGCACCTCTGGAAATTTGTCAAGTTGCGACAAAACAAGCCCTGGCAGCGTCGGCCAGGCCATTACTGAGTAGTTTCTGGCCAACTCCCCAAGAATTTCATCCCGACAGTTTTCAATACGAAAATTCAGGCAGAAAGGAACCGCGCCTTCTGGGAGCTCCGGGTACAGGATCACCTTGCCTGGAATATCCTGGATTGAATTCACAAGTGTTGCATAAGAACTTCGTCTTTGTTCCCGTATGCTGCAAAAATCAACCATCCCGTATCTGGAAAGCTGAAGTCGCGCGAGGCGGGACATAGGACGTTGTAGATTGTTTACGAATTCTGAACCCGCGACGTCCCGGTAGGGAACGTTGGGGATATCCTCGAGGGGATCTGAATACAGGGGAGGTAAGTATGTCCCATCAACATTTGGTGAAAGAAATTTCAGTACTCGGGCAATTCTCACAAGCGGGAGAGGAACCCGAAACTTTCTCCGAACGATGCCCTGAAGGAGGTAAAGCGTGGACTCCAGTTCAGATCTGTAAAACCAGGGAGCAGAATTGATCGAAGTGTCCCGAGAATAGGAATACTCTGGATTGTTAATGCGCAGCCAACCCCCATCAGTTAACGGAAGTTCCTTGCGCAATGAGAAGACAGCCAGATCTCCGAAACTTCCAAACGGACGACCCTGATAACTGGAGAAAAGTGAGTATGCATTGTCCTCCAAAATTGGAATCCCCGATTCGCGTCTCAACTCACCGAGTTCATTCCATGGTTGCGGCAGCCCAAAATGCTGTACGATGTGAATCAATCGTGTTCGCGAGGAAATACAGCGCCGAAGATCATTCAGATCTGCCGTCAGCGATGCGGGATCAGATCGATAGAATCGGAGGGTGCATCCTTTTGCTGTAAACGGCTGAAGCGAGCCATCGCAATCAAATGCCGGGGTAACGACCTCGTCGCCGGCCTTGAGTCCAACGGCCTCACAGGCGGCATACATGGCATTCCGGCCCAGAGCAAACAAGTGAGAACGGTTTGAATCGAAACCGGGTAAGGGAATTCCCCTGCTACCCATGCTTGATGTCCCACTTGTAGGGCACTTCGGCAGTAAATGGATCGATCCTGACGATCTCATCAGGATCGTGTGGTTCGGTCCCGCAATTGGCGAGTATTACCGGTTGGTCTCCGTAAGGTTTGTAGCCATTGATGATGCCAGGAGGAATTTGTACCAAAACATAATTGTCCTCTCCCAGGAAAATCTCTTGAAGGGTTCCCTTTGATGGCGAATCTTCCCGGTCATCATATAACACGAGCTTGGCACGTCCAGAAATCACCACATTGTTCAGCGTCATGCGCTTATGCAAATGCCACGCTTTGATGGCTCCAGGCCACGCCACAGAAAAATATATCTCGCCAAACTCGATGAAATGAGGATCTGTCGCCTTCAACATGTGCATCACTTTACCGCGCTCGTCAGGAATCTGTCTGAGGGGAACGATTTTTACGCCGTGGATCCTGGATTCGTTGTTCTTGTCTACAGTCATCGAAATACCTTTGTAATAGCCAATTTTTTCAGATCTTGCTGAGGAACCTCAAAGCGCGTTCACCGGCATACTTGATCCCGGTCGACATTGCCTTTCGTCCAGGATCCAGTCCCTCAGCGCGAGCGGCCTTTAACACTGCCTGGCCGTGTCTGCTCAACAGGTTGTGCTTGATATACTCCTTCAGGCGAACCCGGATCACCCCTCTTGCCCGACCCTCGTCTATGTACGGGAAGAAGTCCAACAGATCACCAATGAACTGACCGCATAGAAACTTTGTGCAAGCGTGTACTTCCTTGGGCGGTACACCCCCTGTAATTCGCGAGCAGCAGATTCCAGACACTACAGGCTCAAAAAATGGGGGCAGGTTTCTACCTGAAATCGTCCGCATCAAATCCATCTTTGCATTGCGAACAGTTTCGAATTCTTCATCCACGTGAAAGTCCGCTCCCTGACCTTCAAAAACCAATTCGAAACTCATGATCTTGGGCAGATTGACCAGCTGGTATCCGTTCTGAAGCAGTCGGATCCACATGTCGTAGTCTTCAGCTCTAATGAGATCTTCGCGGTATCCTCCCAGCCTCAACAGAATCGATCTGCGGTACATCACAGCCGAGTGTGACAGGTAGCATCCGAACAACATTTCGACCGGCAGATAATGCTTCGATAATCTCCTGCACCCCATAGCGGTGTACTGGGCGTCGTAGAATTCTGAATCTCCCCCAACCACCGCGACTGCTGGGTGATCATCCAGGAAGCTGGCTTGTTGAACCAGTCTGTATATCGGCATCCAGTCTGGCGCATCGAGTTTTGCCACATACTCGTGCTTCGCAGCTCGGAGCCCGCGATTGATTGAACGCTGAAATCCAATATTCTCCTCGTTTTGCAGAATCCGTACGCGTTTGTCACTACTGGCGTATTCCTGCAGGATTTCAGGTGTCGCGTCTGTGCTCGCATTATCAATTACAACAAGCTCAAAGTCCGAATGGCTCTGTACCAATACGCTTTCGACTGCTTTTCTAATAAACCGTTCTGCATTGTAGGTAGGGATCAAGACCGAAACCGGGCTGCTCAAGTCCTAAACCTCTAGATCCGGCAATGATTCGATATAGGTCCTCAGCGCGTCCTTCCAACCTTTCATCGGCCGGCCGATCGCCCTTTCCAGCCTGGTATTATCGAGCATTTCACAATCCGGAACCTGGGCCTTCCGGGGAAATGCGGAAGAATCCACGTCCTCCACAACGGTCTCCAAGCCGGCGGCAGTCAAGATTTCGCGAACATATTCGGCGCGGCTACCGCCCCCGGTGCAGCACATATTGTAAACACCGGACGCGTCTTCGGATTGCAAAAGACCAACCACTGCATCGGCCGCATCATGCGTCCATGTAGGACTTCCAAATTTGTCCATGGCACTACCAACCAGGGGCTTCCCCTTTGCCTCCCGGATACGGGCAGCAACAAAGTTCTTTTTCAGATTTGGAGAACCGCCATACATCCAGCCAGGCCGAACCACAATCGTATCTTCATTCGCTTCACGACTCGCTTGTTCGCCTTCATATTTTGTACGCGCATACTCCGTTTTCAGTACCACGGAATCTGCTTCTGTATAATACTTCTTTTCGTCTCCAAACAGTCCGCAGGTACTGAGGTGAACGAATTTTGCTCCGATTTCACCGCAAGTCACTGCACACGAGCGAACCGCAGTGACATTTATGAGCTGGGCAAACTCGGGATCCTCTTCGCAGATATCCACCAGCGGCCCAACCGTGTTCACTACTGCGTATGGCTTGAGGTCTTGTATCCTCTCTCGAAGCGTATTTTTATCGGTGATATCAAGCTGTTTTCTCGAGAGCGGCACTGCATCGAACGCTTCGCTATTTTGAAGAACGGACGCCAGATCTCGAGCAAACATCCCATCTCCCCCAAGGATCATCACTTTCTTGCGCTCAGGCATTCGCACCTCCTGATCGCCTTTTTTGTACAATCCGGGAAAGGCCTTCTTCAAGTGAGACCCCTGGCGTGAAGTTCAGCAGCTCCGCCATTTTCTTTGTGCTACTTTGTCGCGAAGTAACCATTTTCCTGTGTGTTTTGTGCGCTTTGAACGTAATTTCCACTCGTTTCCCCATAACCTCCATCAGCTGCCTTGCCAAATCCAATACCCGTGTCTGAATTCCTGTGCCAACATTGAAATACTCCCGGGAAACGCTGGAATTCATTGCACTCAGATTGACGTCAGCAATGTCCTGTGCATGGATCAGATCCACGGTCTGCGAACCGTCGTTATGCAATTCAACAGGATTGCCAGATTCAATGTTGTCATACAGATAGTTGATCACCTGTGTGTAGAATGCAGAGATGGATTGGCGCTCGCTGTATACGTTGTAGTAACGCAATCCGACCCAGTCAAAATCTGCGTGAGCTCCCATCAGCGCTTCATTCGCAATTTTTGTTGCCCCATAGAGGTAGTTGTTTTTGAAATCGAACGGGTGCTCTTCGTCTACAGGAAGTTCCCTGGGCTGACCAAAGACCGAGGCGGAGGAGGCAAAACACACCTTCTCGACCCCGAACTCATTGCAGAGTTGGATGATGTTGAACGTTCCCACAATATTGGTCTGAACAGCCTTGTGAGGCAGCGTGTCGCTGTCCTGGATCAACATCGAAGCCTGATGAAATAACCGGGTAGGACGATGTGTTTCGAACAAATACCTGAGACTGGGGTAGTCACCAATATCCAGGTTGTAAAAGACGAAGTTCGGGAGATCAACGTGAGGTTCCAGATTCTCCATCTTACCATTGAACAAATTGTCGATGCACACTATTTTCTGTGGCCGCTGTGCGGCAACTGCGTCGATTATGAAGGATCCAATATTACCGGCACCACCTGTAACCAGAACCACTTCCCTGGACAATGTTTTCATTGTGTTAAAGTCTCACTTCTCATAGGAATCACGGTCTTTCGGCTGAATGCTTCTTGTCAGTCCAGGAACTCGAAATTCACGCAGACATTACATTTCGAGCAGAAAAATAAAACTACTGGTAGAAAACGATGCGGCTACCGTATGGTTCAAATCCAAATGGCAACTCCATCAGGGCACTCATTTCGGCCCTTACCTGCTGTTCCTTCCCGGGCTCTAGAAGCAACAGCAGGAAACCACCGCCACCCGCTCCCAGAAGCTTGCCTCCAAGTGCACCGGCAGCAATTGCCTTTCGATAATACTCATCGATTTCGGGAAGGGAGATCTTCTCGGTTAGCGTCTGCTTGTGTATCCAACCCTGGTGGAGCAATTCACCAATATCTGCCAATCCGCTGTCTCGCTGCAGGCAGGCAATAAACGGCTCGACGAGCTCGACCAGTTTGCCAAGCCGGTCCAGGTTCCGGGCGGTGTTGGACTCCTGGGAAGCCAGTACTTCCTCCGCATTCCTCGTAATCCCCGTATAAAAGATCATCAGACTGTCGAAGAATGCCTTGCGTCTTTCAGGCAAACAGACGACAGGCTCGACTCTTACAAGCTCGTCCGAATCGAATTGGAACCGATTCAGTCCACCATATGCCGCCGCGTAGTGATCCTGCTTTCCTATAGGTCTCTCGAGGCGGTCGATTTCCACGTCACACGCCTCTCTTGCCAACTGTTCCTGCGTCACGAACTCACCTTTGAAGGCGTGCAGGGCATTCAGAAGGCCTACAGCAAACGAACTTGAAGATCCAAGGCCTGTACGAGCAGGAATCTCTGAAAGAACTGTGATTTCCAGAGGATGATCGATGTTCAGCAACTTCAGGGCTTCCCTCACTATGGGATGCTGGATCTCGTCGACAGTGTCCACATTCTCCATCACCGAATAACTCACACGATATCGGTGTTCGTACAATCGGTTCTGCGGCTTGACCGTAACGTAGATGTATTTGTCTATGGTCGTACTGACAACGGCTCCTCCATCGGAATTCCGATAGTAACTCGGGAAATCCGTCCCGCCACCAACGAAGCTGATTCGGAAAGGTGTCTGGGAAATAATCACAGTGCCATCCCAAGCGATTCGGCGTACCGTTCTGCGGCCTGGAAGTTTTCCACAGCATCGTCGATCACATCTTTAGGCAAGACTCGCAACCAGGAGACCAACTCTTTTAAGCCGTCATCAAAGCTCACGCTCGGTTCCCATCCCAACGATCGTCTGGCACTGTCGGTATCCGCCCATCCGTGCCTTGCGTCGCCTGGCCGATATTGACCTGTACAGTTGATATCCAGATCCGGATCGATCAGTGCACGCAGTTTCTCCGCGACCTGCCGAATGGTATGAGGTATTCCGGTACCCAGATTGAACACCTGCCCGTCTCCCCCGTTGGTTTCCAGCGCAAGCATGTTTGCGCGTACGATGTCTTCGATATAGATATAGTCCTTCAACTGTCCACCATCTTCATAATGATTTATGGGATAGCCAGCGAACAGACGTGTGGCGAACAGCGCCAACACACCCGTGTAGGGATTTCGCAAAGACTGGCGTGGTCCATAAACTGCGAAGAACCGAAAAGCCACAACTGGCAAGTCCCATGCACGACCCAATAGAAGGCACATTTCCTCCTGGTCCTTCTTGGACATTCCATAGATAGTGGTTGGCCTGAGGGGGCGATCTTCATCCATTGCCACCGCCTTGACTTCCTGATCGCAGACGGGACACTTCAGTTCCCATTCAGCTCGCTCCAACTGCGAAATTTGTCGCAAACCGGGATAAACGACCCCGTGCTCCGGGCACCGGCAGGTGGCCTCCCCCATAACCGTGGAACTTGATGCAATGATCACTTTCTTGACCGAACCCTCTCGGCGGATCGCTTCGAGTAAATTCGCGGTTCCATAGGAATTCGCGTGAACAAATTTAAGAGGCTCAGCCATCGAGAGACCCGAACCAACCTCTGCGGCATAATGAAATACGACCTCGAACCGCTTCTCCATCAATTCATCGAGATTCTCCCGAATATCGCCCTGTAAATAGGTAGCCTTATTATTCTGGTGTAATGATGGCTGATCTCGATCGAACACTACGACATCGTGTCCTCTCTCTATCAGAGCATCCACCAGGTATGATCCAATGAACCCGCATCCTCCTGTTACAAGGACGTGCATAGTTTGTTTTACTCCATTCCAGATGTCTTGGGTTTTGAGAACCAAATTCCTGAACGCGGATCAAGTATGATGAGAATCTGTTCGCTCCAGACTTAAGGGTCGGAGGCACCTGGACATTCCACCGATTTGGATTCGGTTCTCTGAAAATCACTTTCTACTAAATTACGACACGCATCCAGGAGCGTATACGTTTCCCCTACCTGAATGCCTGGGATGCCGGCACGTTCAGCAGCCTGGATATCGCTTTCCATGTCGCCAATCATCACAGCCTGCGACAGATCGAAGGCCATTTCATTTGCAGCCTTGTACAACAGGCCCGGGCTCGGCTTTCGACAACAGCATCCTTCGTCCCACCCATGCGAACAATAATAAAAACCATCGAAATGGGCTCCAGCGTCCGAGCACACAGATTGCATTCTTGTATGGATTTCGATCACATCATCGTGCGTAAGCATACCTCTGGCAATGCCTGCCTGGTTGGACACGATCACTACACGATAGCCATTCTCTTTCAACAGCCGAATCCCATCGATCGCTCCATCCAGAAACTCGAAGGCATCCCACGAGCAGATATACTCCCGCTTTGGGGACGATCGATTGATCGTACCATCCCGATCCAGGAACACTGTTTTCCCAGACCGAAAGAACTGTTCTGCAACTGATATTTTCTGAACCGTATCGATGCTGTAATGCCGCTGTTCGGATGGGAAGGCAATCATCCGGCCCTCTTGCACAAGAAGCGGATACACACAACGCTCAAGTGAAAAATTTCCCTCGGGAAAGTACTCCAGAATTTCCTTCCTGCACAGCAAGTACCCGGAATCCACGTGCGTCCTCCCGGAGGCCTTCCTGCTCTTGTCATACAATCTTACAAATCCCGCTTCGTCTACACCCAGATTATTCGTTGTCAATTCGTCCCGGTTGACATACGCGGCCACCATTGCCACAGACTCAGGATACAATTGGAATGTTTCCGCCATCTTTTCAAGCTGAATTGGCCAGAAAACATCTGCATACATCAAGAGGAACTGAGCGTCCAGTTGATCGGATGCAAAGGCCAGTCTGCGGCCTGTTCCATCTTCCACAGACGTATGAGAATACGAAACTTCCAGACCCCATTTGGCCCCGTTCCCTACATACTCATGAATCACTTCTCCGAGGTATCCGGTTAACAATAGCACCCGCTCGATGCCCTGGGTTGACAGCAGCGTCAGCAAATGTGACAGGAATGGAACACCTGAGACCTCCGCCATGGGTTTGGGTCGATTTCGTGTCAGGTCTCCAAGTCGAGATCCTTTTCCTCCTGCCAGAATAACTGCCTGCTTAAAGTGCTTATCCAAGCCTATCCTTTCAAACATTCGTCTGAAACTTCAAATGAACCTGCCGCCGGCTGCTCGAAATTCCTGCCATTGCGTTCGGTCTGGGAAGCTGAAATACGATCGCTTGCGACCTGGATCGACGGGCGTAAAATCTCCCCTGGCCACTTTTCCCAGGGCATCAAGTACTGCATCCACACTTCGATCAAAACATTTATCGTAAAGTGTTGTAACCGTATCAGTCGCTGTAATCGGTATCTGAATTTGCGACAGGACAACTCCCCGATCGATTTTCCTTTCCATCGTGTGCACTGAAACACCCACTGCGTCGTCCCGGTTCCGAACCGCCTGAAAGACCGGCCAAAGACCGCCGTAGGCTGGCAGAAGTCCACTGTGTCTGTTGAGGCAGCAGATTCTGGGTATTCCCAGGAGTTCCTTCCCGAAAATCAATGGATTAGAGCTCAGGACGACATCCGGCTCGTATGACTGAATCTGCTCGAGATAATTCGGTTGGTTAATATCGAGATCAATTCGGAAATGATTCAATCCGAAAAATTGACAGGTTGAAAGTACAGAGTAGAAATGGCCATCTTTCCCTGTCTTGCCCAACCGATCCTTGAGACTATACTGAACTTCCCTGGTACCCAATTTCATGATTTCTGAGGGTCTCAGAAAATAGAAATGCCGAAGCAGGTAGTGATCCAGACTGTACCGCCTGGGAACCTTTCGCACGATTCCCACTGCCGAAACCTCGTCCGACATACGCTCCACGAGTCGGGCGAGAAAATCAGGATGGTAGAATCGGGTTTCCCCGAGAATCATCACTACTTTCATTGGACATCGGATCTTATATCGTCCACAAATTCACAGAACGCTCTTGATGTCAGCACGTCAAGTTCTCCGGTCCTGTCTGAACTCGAATAGTATTCACTCCCTCTGAGGTGGTGACCTATCTCTTCCCTCTCGTTGTTCCCAAATGCTCCCGGATGAAACAGAACCTCTGGCGGAATGCTCGAGTCGGTTCGCTCAAATCGCGACACCGCGTTTTCAACAACAGAAAGTGTCATATTGCCCGTGAAGAGCACGCCTACGAAATACCGATTGTAGGCTATCCCCCTTGCATTCAAAAATGGGATGCTATATCGCGAAAGCGCGTTTAGCAAATAGTGTTTAATCGGGTTTGTGGAGAGCAGTGTCCGGACGCTGTGTGCCAATGATTCGCTCAGGCTGAACAACTCGAATGGTATACGCACGGCCTTGACGCGATGCGAATCGACCAGCTCCAGCAAACACTTGAACACAAACGGAATCAAGTGGTAGTGCCGGTGACTGTCCACTCGAACAGATTCCACGTTCAGCGCCTGCTTAACCCGATCGATCTGAAGCCCCATCTCCAGCTTCACCTGCTCTTGTAGCGCCACCCTGCGACCGTTGCTGAAAAGAGAAGCAATCCACAATGATTCGAACGACTGGTTGAAGTATCCTTTTGGATCGACCAACAGCGGAATTTTTCCAACATCCGCCAGGGGCCTCCCCTCGAAAAAATTGAGATGTACGGACACTCCAAGTTCAGGGAACTCCTTCAGCTTTTCCACGGCATAGTCGAACGCAAACCCGTTGGGTACCAGACTGACGCTGTCCAGTCTTCCAGAAAGATAGGCTTCCAGAATGCCGTCAGTTATGCCAGCGGTCAGTCCGAGGTCATCGGCATGGATGTCGATCACAGAGCCGTTACGCAAACCTCACTCCGTATTCCTTTTCTCACACAACTATCATTCCCATACCGCATTCTTCAGTCACCTGCTTGCACGAAATCGTCGAGGTGAATTCCTCGAACGCCTGTCTCGCTCCGGTATAGCTCGTGGCCAAATCGTCAAACAACAAAATTCCACCTGGAGACATTTTGGGGAAAATCTGCTCTGCACAGAACTTGACCGGCTCATACAGATCACAGTCTATGTGAGCAAAACACAGACTATCGACGCGATTCAACCGCAAGGACAGCGTGTCGTTGAAATACCCCTTCACGAAGTGGATATTTCTGTGGAGTCCCAGTCTCCGAGCCTTGGTCTTCACGAATGTTAGTGAATTCTCTCGGAAATTCCCAATATCTGAAGGAATAAACCCGAGTTTCACATCCATCTCGAACTCTTCGGGGTCAAACCCTTCGAAACTGTCAAGGGCATGTATGCGTTTTCCGGAGCATTGCCTCGCGCATTGCTCTGCAATCATCAGCAGGCTGCCGCCCTGGAATACACCACATTCTATGATATCCCCTTCGACATGAAGAGCCTTCCCGATCTGAGAACACAAGAAATTTGCTTTTTCATCTCCCAGGCAGGAACCATAGTGATTCGCTCTCAACTGGTCTCTACGGGTACCCCATACCCCAACAGCCGTGGAAATTTTGCTGGTGATGGAAGGTAAGAGCACCCTTAGTGGTTTGTAGAACAGTCGTGCCACGCCAATCGCAGTTCGCCGTATCATTTATCTCCTGGAAGTTCAGGCATCGAGCCATATTGAATACACGCAATCGGTTTACTGCGATTCACCATTGGCTCGCGAGAATGCTCGGACATTGTGCCGAAGATGCCTTGAGAAGGATCAGGAGTCCTGGTGATCAATGCCAATTCTCGTCCTCACAATGTACCTCGGTCGACTCTTCACCTCTACAAACATCTTCGCGACATAGATCCCTATGATCCCCAGGAGGAGCATCTGTGCACCACCAATCATTAGGAGTAGACAGACAATTGTCGGCCAGCCAGCTGGATAGTTATCCGTAAACAGAGCCTGGGCAATCGTATATACACCGTATATTCCACCTGTTACAGAAAGCGCAGTCCCGATGTATAACGCCGCATATAGTGGCGACGTGGAGAACGAAACGATTGCGTCGGCTGCGAACTTCACCATTGCCCAGAAACTGAACTTCGTCTCTCCAGTCGTACGCGTCCCCTCTTCAAATTCCAGATTTGCCTGCCGAAACCCTACCCAGCCCACCAATCCACGCAAAAACAGGGTTCGCTCCGGAAACTCCCTGATCACATCTACAACCTGCCTTGAATACAGTCGGAAATCTGCCGATTGGAGGGCCATTGGCGTTGGAGACAGAAAATTGATCAAACGATAGAAGGCCATCCCTCCAGCTCGCTTCAGCAACGATTTCTCCCCGAGATTTTTCCGCACCATGTTGACAACATCCTGTCCTTCTCTGAATTTGGCCAGCATCCGGGGTATGACTTCAGGAGGATGCTGCAGGTCAGAATCCATTGTGATTACCACATCTCCACGGGAGTGCTCGAGTCCCGCAAATATTGAAATTTGATATCCGAATCTGCGAGAAAACTGGACGGCCTGAAAACGCTTGTCCGACGCGTGGATGGCCTCGAGTTTTTCAATCGTGCCATCCGTACTCTGATCATCGACGAAAATCACCTCGAACAGAATTTCCAGAGGCTCCAGCGTTTCACGGATCCTGGAACACAGTTCGTCCACATTATCCCGTTCGTTCAGAACGGGGATCACAATGGAAACATCGGGTGAATGACTCAAGACAGTCGACCTCTCAGCAAAATGGGATCAGCGATACCGAGCCACAAACTTGTCCACGCAGTCCGCCACATATTCCCGGTGTTGAGGTCCAAGGCCCTGGTGGTTGCCCCAGAAGAACCCGTACTTGTGAATCACTTCGGCGTTATTCACGGATGTTACGCGATATGGAAAATGCTTGAGGGCTGGTTGTGCAGAAACATTCCCTGCCATAATAGGGCGAGTTTCGACGCCGCATTCGTTCAAATAATCTGTCAACTCTCTCCGAGAAAATGGACCGCCAGGTTTGATCACCAGCGGAAAACAGAACCATGCACGCCCTGTTTCCTGATCTGCGGGAAGATGAAACAGGTCCTCATATCGCCTAAGCCGTTTTACCCAGAAGGAACCGTTCTCCCTTCGTCTCTCCAGCACAGAATCGATTTTCTTCACCTGTTCAATTCCGAATCCGCCGTTCAATTCCGTTGGTCGCAAGTTAAATCCGATATTTGCAAAGAGATACCGCTCATCGATATCTGCATATTCCGGTTGGGACCTGTAATAATCCTCCAACGCTTCGCGACCCTTGGTATTCCGAATCACGCCTTGCGATCGCATGATTCTAAGCAGTTCAGAGATCTCCTCGTTACTCGTCATCACCATACCACCTTCCATAGTCGTGATATGGTGCGAAAAGAAGAAACTGAATGTGCCAATATCGCCAATACTGCCGCAGCGTCTGCCCTCGTACTCTGACCCATGCGCCTCGCAGACATCCTCGATCACGTAGAGATTGTGGTTCTTCGCGATTTCCATAATCCTGTCCATCGCGCAGGGATTACCCAGCAGATGCACGGGCATAATCGCTCGTGTCTTCGGCGTTACTGCCGCCTCAATGGCATCGACATCGATCGTAAAATCCTCCATCCGTACGTCTACCAGAACGGGCACTGCCCCGATGCAGAGAATGGGAGAGACCGTCGTATGCCACGTCACTACGGGGGTGATCACTTCATCACCTGGTTTAATCCGGTTGGGAATGGTTGGGTTGGCCAGAGCAAACAGTGCCAGCAAGTTGGCCGATGATCCGGAATTCACCATCACTCCATGACGGGTGCCTACATACTCGCTCCAGGCTTGTTCGAACTGCTCAACCTTGTTGCCATCACTCTGGTTCAAGGTAATTTGGGTCGTCAACAAGGACTGGACCGCCTGATTAACTTCTTGCCAACTATAGGAGGGCGTCATCAAACGAACCGGTGTCTTACCGGGCATAAATTCTTCCTCTCCATTCGCCTCGAAATAGGTACGGACGAGACCTTGAATCTGCGACAAAAGCTCGGCTTGTTTCTTGTTCATTAGAGTACTGGTTCCTTCCTGGATTTATCTAAAGAGTACTGTTGCACGTGGACCGAAAACGATTCACGTATCCGTCGTAACGTCCATAATCCTTCGTCTCTTGTCACTCCGCCTTTGCCAAATGATGTTGAACCGTCAGACCGAGGCCTTCCGACAAAGAAATTCTGGGCACCCATTGCAGAACTGAACCGGCCTTACGGATGTCTGCTTGACTTCGCCTCACCACAGGCCTACCACTCGCAGCAGGAATAACATCCACTTCTAATTGCCGACCCGTCACAGTTCCCAGTAACTCAACAAGAGCCTTCACAGAGGTCTCGACACCCGTTCCAAGATTAATGATGTCGCCATCTTCTGCCAGATGTGCACAGGCTGTCAACCCGCGAACCACATCGGCTACGAAAATAAAATCACGAGTACAATCGGTATTCTGGACATCGACACGACCGAATTCTATGGCCATATCGATCAACTTCGGTATCAGCATCCAGGAACCCTGACCGGGGCCGTAGGTATTAAACAGTCGCGCTACCACTCTTGAACGGATTTTACTGGTTTGAAACGCGAGCAGCTGTGCTTCGGCATTCGCCTTGGATACAGCATAAGCTTCTATCGGTTGTTTGGGATGTGCCTCGTCAGTGGGGAGGTAAACGGGATCGCCATAAACCCCCAGCGTACCAGCCAGTACGAATACCTCACAGCCAGTCTTTTCCGCCGTTCCCAACACATTCTTAAGCGACAACGCATTTATTGCATTCGCACGATCTGGATGTTCATTGCAATATCCTGTGTTTGTATTTGCGGCAAGGTGAAACCAGGATCTGCACCTTGGCAAGGCCGGTGCACCATCCGTAACATCCCAGGTAAACAGATCAACCTGGCTCCCAAGGTCCTCAAATACATCCGCCCCAGGGCTTCGCCGAGTTGCCACGACCCTGTATCCCTGGCCACAGAGATATCGGACCAAATGCTGCCCGATGAACCCGGTTGCGCCTGTCACCAGGGCTGAGAACTCCTGCATGAATTCCTCAACAATTGCGGTTTGCGGCTGCCGCCCTGAATGTCGGAACCAGGTCCACCAGAGGTGCGGACCGAAGCCCCAATACATCCCGCGTCCAGTGAACGAAGGCCTCTAACCCAGCGAGAAATTCCATACCGGTATTACGCACAAAGCTTCGAGACAGAACCTGGTTGAATGGGGGACGGTCAAGGTCTGAAAAATCATAAGGATGAAAATACAGATGTACATACTGCTCGGACAACATGGTTAACCTGGTACATAGTTTGGCATAACCGAGTCCGGCATTGCGGAACCAAACCCAGGAGAATGGAAGCCGCCCCCAGGGTGTGACCGTAACTGGAACCACGAGAATCCCCTGGTGAAAAAATGGTCTTCGTGAGTTCAAAGAGATACGGTTATCCGCTTCTCCTTCAGCCGGAGACGCAGCGCCGCTTCCTCCAATCAGAAACCTCTTGAGTCGCTTGTTCACATTGAAAATCGTGGGATGAAGTGAACTGTCGTATTCGAACCCTAATTCCCCCAACAAGGTATGGGAGGGGTGATAGAACTGGGGTGCGCGAAACCCTCGGATGGCCTGCCCTGTCATATCCTCGAGTCCGCATTTACTGCGCTTGATGTAGTCTCGGCTCTCTTCTTCTGGCATCGAGCTGTAATCGTGATCGTGATGGTAGCCGTGACAGGCAATTTCGTGACCTTGTGCAATAATCGAAGATAGCGCCCCTGGACAAAATTCAGCGAACTTCAACGTGAAAAAAAAAGTGGCACGGAACTGCAGTCGGGCTGCCAGATCCACCAACCGCTCCGTACCAGGCATACTCAATTCATACATCTTTTTCATCGGCATCCCTAGCCCGAACTGGTTGCCAAAAAACTCCTCCATGTCAAACGTCAAATGTAGATTTTTTTGCTTGCCCGCCTCTACCATAGCATGTCTCTTTGCCTCCCAAGGCTCAATCAGGTGAATAGACATGATCTTTTTCACTCCCAACCTTTTGGTATATACTGGGAGCAGGTTGTTGTTCCTCGAAACACCACTCGGGCCAACGCGATTGGGCGTAATATGGCTGGGCAGCTTTGTTCGTTGTAGGCGCAAGTACGAATTTGAAAAAATACACCAGATCCCAGAAGAATTCACCTGTCCGAATGCCCCTGATAAATCTTCGAACGATGAATGAAGGATTCAAAATGATAGCTCTCCGGTATGCATACTTCATGCACCTTTGAATCGTTTCGAAGTCTAGGTTCTCGTGGGCAAAAAGAGATACGCCCGTATAGATGTGATAGTCATCCCAGTTGTATGACCTAATCAACCCCTTCTTCACATAATCGTTAAACATTTTTGTTCCCGGAAATGCAATTGTGATGCTAAATTTGAGCATTTGTAGAGGGAGGCTTCGTGCAAATTCAATGGTCTCCATCATTGTTTCTTCTGTATCGCAGGACAGGCCTAACATAAAGAATCCGTTTGTTTCAACTTTCGCTTTATTAGCCATCCGGACTGCCGCAGCCCCCTTCTCAATTGTTGCCCTCCCTCCTTTTCCAAACTCCTTCAGGACTTCATCATTACCGGATTCGAAACCGAACGATACACGGTAGCAACCGGCCTTCTTCATCGTGGCAAACAAGCGCTCATCCGCACTTTCCACACGAATCCCATTCGTACAGGCCCAGGGCACCTTTACGCCCGAATCTATGATAGCTTCACAGACCGACACGGCCCATTTCTCATCGGAAGTAAAAATGTCATCCGCCACCATGAATTCTCTGAATCCCAATTCGTACAAGTATTTTACTTCTTCTGCGCATCTCTCCGGAGATTTTTTGCGATATCCAAGGGCCATGGTCATTTTGCTAGCACAATAATCGCATTTAAATACGCACCCCCTGGAAAATTCAATTGTCGTCATTGGGGGCTCCTTGACCAGGAGTCTCGAAATGTATTTCTTGTACATTTTCGCATCGTACAGATCCCAAGCGGGAAATGGGAGTTCGTCTAGATTTGCTATTGGCGTTCTCCAACCCGTAAATTTGATCTCCTCAAAATCACGATAGTAGACTCCCTGGATATCCTTAAATGCCGCACCATCACAAGCGTCAGCAAAAGAATAGTCGCCCTCACCCACAAACACTGCATCCAGCAAAGTTTGTTTCATGGTTTCTAACGGGAGAGATGAAGCGTGGGGACCCCCTCCAACAACTCTTATATCCTGCGAAAGGTCCTTGATCAGCACACTGATATCAATCATCTGATTTACACAAGGGGTTAGAGCCGTTATTCCAACCAGATCTGGTTTAACTTTCTGAATTTCTGATCTTACTTCTTGGTGATCGTACGGTTTCATGGACAAGTCTAGAATCTTGACCTCATGTCCTCTTTGTCTGGCAGTGGCACCGATAGTCGCCAGCGATAACGTGGGGAAGATCGGATTTACAACCGACATTTTATTCCCTCCGTAGCTACCCATATAAGAGGGATTAATAAGCAATATTTTGGACACAATTTCCTCCACTCAGTGTGGTTGAGTTGCCGTCTTTGAACCTTGTTCAAAGACTTGTAAACAGGTCCTTATTCGACTCTACACGTTGTAGAGTTCAGCTCTAAATAGATTCTGGTGAGCAACAAACCAATTTGCTGTAAGCTCAAGACCCTGTTCAAGGGTTTGCCGCGGTACCCAACCAAGGGATCGCCTTGCTAGATCCGCATTACACTGCAGAACCTCCACCTCACTCCCTTTGGGCCTGACCCTGTTTTCGTCCAACTGGACATCAACGCAACGATCTAACTGTGCAAAAATAATGTCGAGCAGCTCTCGAATGGTTACATCCTTTCCGGTTCCTACATTCAACACAAGGCCTTCCACACCCTCTGCTTCCGATGCCAACCAGAAAGCCCGGGCGGTATCTTGAACGAATGTGAAGTCGCGCCGAGTTTCAAGTGTACCCAACTTTAACGAACCCCCTGCAAGCACCTGCGTCAGAATCGTCGGAATTATCGCCCTGGCGGATTGCCGGGGGCCAAACGCATTGAACGGCCGAATAGTCACTGCTGGCAAACCATACGACAGGTGATAACTTTCCACTACTTTATCCGCTGCAATCTTGGACGCTGCATACGGTGACTGGGCCTGAAGTGGATGAGCTTCATCAATAGGTGTGTACTGAGCTGTACCATAAACCTCGCTGGTTGAGGTATGGATCAACCGTTCCAGCGACGAATTCTTCCGGCACGCGTTCAGCACGTTCTGCGTGCCAAGTACATTGGTCGCTACAACGTCGTCGGGGCTCAGATAAGAATACGGAATGGCGATCAACGCACCCAGATGAAACACCCTGGCGCAACCTGCGATCGCCCGCTCAACGGTCTCCCCATCACGCAGATCTCCGGTAACCACTTCCACTTCATTCATCACCGCAGCCTGCAGCTGTTCCAGCATTCCCCACCGGTTTCCTGAGTTGTATCGCACAAAAGCACGTACTTTGCAGCCTTCCGAAACCAGGAGTTCCACAAGGTGGCTTCCGATAAACCCGCCCGCACCCGTAACAAGCACCCGTTCATTCATACGTCAAAATCGCCCTTCTCCGCTATTGGCCGGATATTAACAGCTTGCCTTCTTCGTGCAACTTCATCGCCCGCTCGTAATCCTGGAACTGACCGATGTCGAACCAGTAGCTGTCCATCCGGTATTGTCCCACGCTGAACCCCTTCTGAATCAGTGTTCGGATAAACGTGTTCATTCCATATGGCTCATTCTCTGGAATCACTTCAAGGCACTTCGGCTCGATGCAATATATGCCTGCATTGATGATCGACTCGAGAACGGGCTTCTCTGTTATTTCCACAATTTGGTCACCCTCACAGCGGATGACACCGTAGCTGAGGGGTGTTTGGAACGCCTTGGTCACCACCGTCAGATCGAAGGCTTGCGATCTGTGCCAATCCGCCAGAGCCTTGAAATTGAGATTCGTCAGAATATCTCCGTTAGTCAGCACAAACTCCCGGATCAGCTTATGTTTCAGTAGACTCAACGGGCCTGCGGTGCCCAACGGAACCTCCTCACGCGAGTAATGGATTTTAAGATCGAACTTGTCTCCGTTCCCGATATAGCTCTCGATCAATTCGGAACGGTAGTTGGTGGCAATAAAGATATCCTGAAACTCATACTGCCTGAGATTTCCTATGATGATCTCCAGAATCGAGGCTTCGCCGATAGGAAGCAACGGCTTTGGAATCACCTCGGTCAACGGCCTCAGACGCTTGCCGAGACCACCCGCAAGAATCACCGCCTGCATGAAACCTCCTTTTATTCCGGTTCTTTGGCAACCACTTCGTAAACCACGAATCTGTCTCCCGTGTATCTCAAACGGGTGTAATAGGTACCTTCAAAACTAGCCTTTAACCTGAGATCCAACTCCGGGAGAAGGACATCAGCAGGCGGCAAAGCTACTCCGCCACGAGAGCCAGCATTGTAGGCGATAAATCTGGGATTCCTGACCCTCACCTTCTCGTCCAGAGAGGAAATTACTCTCGAGTAATCGTCGCCCTGGAGGCCCCTCGAGTCGAAATAGGAAACCTTTTGGAATTGCGGGGGCAGGTAGGATTTCCATGGAAGATCTGCAACAATCGGTGTTTCCGGAGGAACATTTGCCAGCCACCAATCCTTTACTCCCCATACTAGATCGCCCGAACCATCGCTCTGCTGCAGTTTGTTTATCCTCCATCGCAGTGCCATTTGGCCATTGAGTATGAAGGTAATCCCCAACAGGATTACGAATACGAACTTGGCGATTTTTCTGTTCCGACCGGTGGCTCGTATAAAGCTGGGAATCTGGCCTATCAAGAGAAAACCCGCGGGGACCAGCAGCATCAAATGATGCATGTGGCGCGTGCTGTAGGAAGACGTCAAAACGAAATAAAGAGTAGCAACTGTGAAAAACATTCCAAGGGCGAGATTCTTTAGAATTGCGAGTTCGCCGTGATTCCACCTGTACCGCCAATTGTGCCATCCCATAAAGCAGTACCAGATCAACAAGATAAGGCCGAAAGGGGTAAAAACATCGCTTGCGATTTGAACTTCATCCACATCTGGATTGCCATACCAGTTCAACAGTATCCTGAGTCCGCTAGCAGTATATATAAACTCACCCGCGTTGAGAAATACCGCCTGCAAATAATCAAACGGCTCGCTAAGGGGGTGGGCCTGGGCAAATAGGGAATTCCCACCTGAGGCCTCGGAGAACTTGGATACCAGATCGGCGGGATCCAGGATCCATCTGAAACCGAGAACAAAAAAGAGACCACTTAGGAAAAACATTACAAGCACACTCGCGGAGAATATCTGGCCACCAAAAATCCCGACTCTGGATGAGGCCACGAACCTCCTAGGTAGACCGCCTGATAAAATCCACCAAATCGCAGCAGTCAGAATTCCAATGCCAAGAATCAAGGGCACAATTGGTCTTCCTGCTGATGTCATGGCCAGTAACCCCTGAGGTAAACCGTATTCCGCAGCCAAAGTCATTCCGCTGATGCTGCGAACACGGACGAATACAACCCACCAGGTGACTACCAGCAAACCTGTGCCAATAGCAAGTCCCAAAATTGGTGTCAGTTTCCGACACAGGTCCCAATTTGGCTCCCACGTTGTGGGATTGAACCGGTCCTTCCTGCCCCACCAGTGTAGGACCACTGCCGCGACAATTACGGGTACCAGGAAAACTCCAAAACCCTTAATCACGAAACCGGCAACCGCGCAGGCAGAAGCAATTGCCACATTCTTTAGTTGACCGGTCTCGACAATGGTCAATATTTGATCCAACCCAACCACCATCAGGAGCATCAGGACAGGTTCCGGTTTGCAAAAATCCATATGCCACACAAACGACGGACACAGGGCGAGTCCCAGTACACCTACGATGGGTACCACCCTCGATTCAAAATGCCGGGATGCTAGCCGCCAAAGCGCCAGTATTGTCAACAGGCTTGAAATCAGGTAAATCGACCGCACTGTCCCCCACAACATTCCCGGGGTCACCTCAGTCACCGGCTCTACAACCAGCCTGAAAAGGTCAATAAGATACTGGAATAACAGTCCATAGTCTCGCAATCCCTGTACTGTTTCCGGATTGAACTGGCCGCTGTAAAGAAACCAGATTGTATCCAGCATATAGATATCATCGTGGCTGAAGTAGGCGATCATTCGTGGGTCGTTCAGGTTGTAGAACACTGTTGGAACCCCAAAGCCCGTCCACAACCCGCACAGTGCTAGGGGCAGCATCCATTGCCATTTGTTCAATATGAACGTGCTGGTCAGCCGCATTAGCTTCATCCCCACGACCACATATGTTTTACTGTGATTCCCGCCACGCTGCGCGCACGTCCAACTCCGCATGAAATCCAGTACCACATCATGCTCAGATCTAGTTTGTGATCTTTCAACAGGCGCAGTTTCATCTCTTGTTTTTCAAATGGCGGCCAGAAATAGTAATTCTCCCGAAACCAGCTCCTCAGGCGATTCCCTTCCTCTTCGGATCCTGCGACAAATTCCAACTCCATCTTCATTAGTAATTCACGTATGAAATAATGCGAATTGACAGACCCTGTGAAAGTCTGCACGATCGGTAGACCCTTGTTGACCTGGGACCGGTTTAGTTTCTGATGATACATCTGTCTGATCCACAGTGCCTGTATGTGCCATCCTCTGATCTTGTGATTCCCGATCAGATTCAGCAGTTCAGAGACCCCATCTGGCTCGGCATCCTCACTGAATAATTTCTCCAGCATCTGGGGAATCCGCGAGAAATCTGCCGGCAACTCGCCGTCCGCTTTCAACCTTTCCAATTCCTCCACCGCAAGGGCATCCATGCCCGCCAGTTTCATCTGCAAACATAAATCCAGCGACTTTTCCCATCGCCTAAATTTCAGTGGGGCGGCAGCCGTTTCGCGAAAAAGCCTCGCCGTGTGTTCAAGTGAATCCGCTGTGTCTATAGGAATATGCTTTGCCAGCACTTTCGAGTAGTTCGGAACACACGACATGACTCGCCTGCAAACGCTCCCAAGTTCGGCGGGCGCCCGCGCAACCACTTCGGGTAATTCGGACGCGAAGAGTGTGGGAAAGCCCAGGGGCACCACAGCCAGAGGCAAACCTCGTTTCATGACCTCAAACATCACCTGGGAATTCCCTCGTGTGATCACGACATCGGAAATCTCCAACGCCTCCTCGATGGGCACCTTGTGGTCCATCAGGATCGCACTTCCCTTACACAATTTAATCACTTTCGAAATCTCGGCTCGATCATCGGCCGGGTGGGGCTTGATCACCAACTTGATATCTTCAGGAAGACCTTCGGAAACAAATGACAGCATCTCTGTACGAATGCGTCGAGTTTCGAAACACTGGATCTGCTTCTCCTTCAACAGACTGAGGATCAGAAGAGCGACTTTCTCGTTGGACCCGATTCCCAGGTCCCTCTTGAGCAAGCTTGCAGCCGCCCCGTCGCACGGCCTGGCGCCTGATCCAAATGGCCACCCGGCAACCACCACTTGCTTTTGCCGAAAACCCAGATCCAAGAATCCCTTTGCCTCGAATGGAGAAATCACCCCCACTTTATCCACGGGAAGCATATAGTGCGTGCTCTTGCCCGAAAGATTCGCCTGCTGATTGCCTTCCTGCATTGCAAGAATCGACACATCTTGCAGCAGGGCCTCCCGCACCAATCGGCATCGGTATGGTTCCGGGTAAGCGGTAGAAAGGTACAGGAGGTGCGGCCTGGGATTCCACAAGGCCGGGTCCACGTCCTGACTGTTGTGCAGCACGATCTCGATCCCCATCTCTTTCACCACGGGCAGTTCGACCAGGCGGGAAAGGTGTTCATACAACATGGCTGTAAACCGCATTTCCGGAAGAATTTTCTGGAGAATCGAAATATTGTGGAGATGCGTCAACCCTGCCACAAAAGCCAGGACCCTCATGCGACACCATTTTGTTCGGTTACCAGAATTTCGGCAACTTCAAAAAGGTCACGACAGCTCTGGATCTCTTCTTCCTGAAAAGCAGGGCAATCGCCCACGCCTACAAAGCGAGCGCCAACTTCCCTTGCAGCTTCCAGATCCCCTGCTGAATCGCCTACAAACACCACTTCGGCGGCCACAAGGCCTGTGTGATTCAGAATCTCCTGCAGAAGGACCGCCTTGGGACCCGGATCCGCCAACACCCGGTCAAAGTATCTGGTTAACCCAAGTCTGCAGATGATTCGACCGAGTTCCTGTGGAGAGTTTGTGGATGCCACATAAAGTGGCAGTCTACCGTGCCAGTGATTCAGAAACACCTTTGCTCCCGGAACAAATTCGCAGCCGAGTATCCGGTCTTCAACGATTTGCCCAAATTCCTCACTCAGTTGATTTATCAACTCTGGATCTTCCAGGCCAAGGAGATCGTGAACGAGATACTGGAATTTCTGATTTCTCGATACTCCCTTGTGTGCGTGATGAAATGCAGTCGCCTTCTGGCTAACGTCGGGATATCTGGAGAAAATCTCCTCGAATGCACGAGACTTCACCTCGGTGGAAGCAAGAATCACCCCGTCAAAGTCCAGCACGATACATTTCATACCGGGAAGCCAATCACATTTTGAAACGCAAAGGCAGTATGGAACCTCGCGATGTCGGACCAGGTGAATTCGGTCCACTCGATTCCTCAGGGAAGATCTGCATCTTTCAACATCGCCTTTACAACGGCGATCTCCTGTGCGGTCAAACGCCTCCACGGTTTTCGACTCGTGCCCACATCTATTCCTCGCAACTTCAGCAGATCATAACAGGCTGCAGGTCGAAGCGTCGCAGTTCCCTGAATGGACCTCGCCTCCAGAATCTTGAGCTGCAGATCTCCAACCTTGTCGAAATCTCGTGCCCTTACTGCATCGTAGCACGCGACTACCACTTCTGGAAACGCAGCTGAAGTGCCTGCCACGCAGGCGTCCGCACCAAGTGACATCCCTGCAAGCAGCATGGATGCCGATCCGGGCATCAGATCGAACTCCGGGCATTTCTTCAGGACCACATTCATCATCTCTCCGAACAGAACCAGATTGGCGCCACTGTCTTTGATGCCCCGGACACCCACATCGATCAGGTCAGATAACACCTCTGGTGTGAGCGAGTAGCCTGTGGTCTTCGGGTTGTTGTAGAAATGGACCGGCACATCGACTGCTTTCACAAGCGTTTCATAGTGATCGAGAATGATGTCTTTGCCGTAACCAACACCCGAGTAGTAGAATGGAACCACACTTGCGATCGCGTCGGCCCCGGCTGAAACAGCGTGGTCGGCTAACTCGAGGACTTCACGTTGCCCGGGAGCGCCAACCTGAACTACCGCCTGCATCCCCCGTGCCTTTACTTCAGATAGAACTATCTCTGCTACACGTTTTCTCTCAGACACGTCCATCATTGGGAACTGGCCGTAAGACCCAACTGCAAAAACACCGTGAACTCCGTGTGAGCTCAGGAATTCAATCAGATTCCGAATGCCCTGTTCATAAATCTTACCCGACTCGTCAAATGAAGTAATCAGAGGCGTCAGGATGCCTTGAAACTGTCTCATTGGTCTCCCCTTCCGTGCTCTTTGAAAAAGAGTTCTACCACCCGAACCTGAAAATCGTGATCTATATCGAACGACCGCTCAAAGGGCATCTGATATGCAATCGGTGCATGCCCAATCAACGTGTCCTGCTCAACAAGTTGGCCGGCTGTGTTGAAAATGATGGCTCCATTGTACCAGAACGCTGTTTCGTGATCCTGGCTTCTCGTCGTACGCAGGTATTCCTCACTAAATACAGGCGTCAACCTGTTGTCCTCAGTCATCCGTTGGGCGACTTCAATGGGCCGTTCGAACGGTGTAACACTCGCGACCGGGACTTTATTTTCCTTTTCGCCGAAAAGCGCATAGGCCTTCCGAATATCTTCCAGATGGCGCAATGGGCACGTCACGAGCAAGATCCCGATTACCGTTTGCGGCTGAATGCTTCTTCTCTCGATGAACTCCTGGAGGACGTGGATTATGCGAACCTCATCCGCTGCCAGATGCGCTGGCCGCGAGTCCGGAATGCCGCCGAATCTGGCGGCCGCATCCAGAATTTCACCCGAATCCGAGTTGACAAACACGTCTCCGAACACCCCCGAGTCTCTGGCGGTATCGATCGTGTGAGCAAGAAGCGGTCTGCCGCCAAGGTCCACCAGATTCTTATTCTTGACGCGCCGTGATCCGCCCCTCGCCGGTATGAATGCGATCGGTCTCTGCTCCAAGGTAGTTTTCGATTCCTGTATAGAAAGCCTTGTAACTGGTTGGTGTCAGGATGTGAATGCCATCCTGATTGCGTTCCTTCAAATAATGATCGACCCCTGTGATGTGGTGCTCACACCAGCGATGGGTACTGATGATCAAATCCCGTTCCTGTTGTTCGTCTTCCTCTTTGTAGAAAAAGAACTCCCCTGAATCATTGGTGTCCACATACCCGTCCAGGCCCGCCGCGAAGACACTCTCTGCACCCATTACAATCGCAACACCCAGAAGAAGTACGGAAACTGTCCGGCAATTCGTCTGGATCACACCATGGTCGTCAATTCCGAATGGGGCGTTCAGTACATCCTTGAAGAAAATGGTCTCGTATGGCAGTGCGGTGTACTCACGAATGCGCTCGGTCTCGATGTTCTCTCCGATGAGCAGTTGTGATGTCGAATCCACATTCCCTGCATACTTCACAAAACGTTTGAAACTGGAAAAGGCGTGATAGTCGGGTGTAAACAGATCTCCAAGAAAATTGGCGCCCAGTACGACAGGATCATAACGCTCTATAAATGTCCTGATCTTCTCCTGATGTGTACTCAGGGAGGGACCATTTCCCAGAACAAGGAAGGGCCTTCCTGCGTGTCGATCCTTGTACGTCACCGTGCCGGTCGAACGCGAATTCAACACGGCGCTTTTCTCTGTCCCGGAATCGGAGTCTTTCGGACCGCCCTGAGCACCACCGACCAGCCCGTTTTCTACGGCTTCTTCTACAAGGCTTACATCGAATCCCACCGGGTCTCTCCGCTGGATCACTTCCAGCACCTTCCAGATTTCCTCCATCGTGTATCGTCGACGCTCGATCAAATTGTGAGCATAATTGGGATGACAGCCAAGAATACCTGAAATCATATACGGAAGCTGGTAGCCCCAGGGGTGATCTCTCTCGTATTCGACAAAGAAGAGATCTATACAGTTCAACACTGGAATGGCGTTGTATTTGTCCGGCCGAAATCTGGCCAGATAGGACAGCAAAACTTCGGTAGGTAAATTTCCCGCGCCCCTACCCATACCGAACATGGTACTGTCCACGATGTGTACGCCGCATCGAATGGCTTCGAGCGTGTTCGCGAACGCCATCTGAAGATTATTGTGCGGATGGAAACCTACCTGAATATCAGGTATCTCGAGAAGGGGTGAAATCAGTGCCTCTACCCTGTCTGGAAACAGCGCACCGTAGCTGTCGGCAGGGTAAATATAGTCGAGCCCCGAATCCTTCACCAGGGATACGAGATTTCGCAACTCGGATTCGGTATACGTTTCGATCCCCATGGCATTCAGCGAAACTTCATATCCCTTTTTCTGGATGTCCTGAAGCAAGCGTATGGAATCCGCCAGGGCAGTCTTGTGCACCGCGACCCGAACCATATCCACTACCGACTCGCTGGCGTGAGGAAAATCTTGAGCGGCGATCTTTCCGTGGTCCCCCATCAGCGCGATCTTTGCACCCGCGATATTCGCGGTGGCCGACCGAATATCTTCTTCGGGAGAGAAACGCCAGAGACCATGATCGGCAGGGTCGAAGTCTTCTTCGGTTCCCCGGAAACCAATCTCCACAACATCGACGCCGCCCTTTGAGGCCGCACGATATACTTCCCTGACAACCTGGGGGTCGAACCTCCAATCGTTCAGGTACCCGCCATCTCTAATCGTGCAATCCAGCACTTTCACGTGCTCGACTCCGCTCATATCTGGTCTCCAGCATCAAATTGTTCGTTCTGAAACTGCTCAAGCCGGATAAATATATCGTCCAGCTGTGTCAACCGGCGCAGTCTACAAATTTCGTACACCAGGATCTGGTTCTCCCTGCGCCATGGGTATTCCGAAAATCGGTTTACCGGAATGTTTCCTTCAGTGTCCTTCGCATTGCTGCCCGCATTGGGAATCTTCTCCACCCTGTTGGAGGTGAAGAAATAGGCGCCTTCCTTGCAGACATTGTTGGCCAGATCGAAGTATGCCTGGATCTGTGCAATGGTCATCTCCTGGAAGGACTCGGTGTTGATGAACAGATCCACAGAATCTTCCGGAATCGCTCCCATCTGGGCCGGTGTCAGGAATGTGAAATCAGGCTCCACATCCGTGTCCCCCATTTCATGGGGCAGCTGCAGGATCGCCTCCGGAAACAGATCGGATATCAGCAGGATCGAGAAACAGAGGATCTCCGGCAAGTCGACAATGACGTAGGACGGACGATCCATGGATGAAAACAGTATAGCAGCCAGATTTCCACTGCCTGCACCTATTTCAAGGATTCTTCTTCCTGGTCTCGGATCAAGATAGCCGCCAAGTATATTGCTGAAGTAGAATGCCTTAACTGTATGCGCGTTCAGCCCATACTTTTCACGTGCAAAAAACCGTTCTCTCATCTCGCCTGAGGAAGAAATCACGCCTGGTAGGGATCTCAGCCCCGCAAAATCCACTCGAAACTGAGATCGGGTGATATCCGCTACAGGCGCTTCTGCCATCACACTGTCGAACGCATCGAAATAATCCAGTAATTCTGAGCCGGTATTCGTCTTCTTCTTCCTTCTCGTCCACTCTGGCCTGAGTCTGGAAACGACAGATCTGATACGCCCTCGTTCCGTAATCTGGGGTGGAAGGTAATATCCCGATCCGCCTTCCGCTGTGATCTGGTTCCCGTTAATCCGAATCTGAGCTTCGCCTGCGTGAAACTCCCAGTAATCAGATTTTTTGTATCCGGCAGCCCGGTAATGATCTGAACGTAAGTAATTCGAAAATCGATCGATGAACGACTCTGAAAACTCGAACGTGTGCATCACTCAGCCAATTCCCTGGTTTGCTGCATCAGTTCCATCAGTGCGATGTCCCGTTCGGTACGGACTTCCAAAGCTGCGTAAGGATCGTCAATCTGAACCAGCCCCACAGAATCACCCAACAGTCTGCCATCCCGCATAAACTCAGGATGCGTAACACAGGCCAGACCTTTCAAACCAACCATAACAGGCGTCTTCAGGTAACGGGGTATGTCACCCGTGTCGATCCTTGTCCGCTCCTCATCCTCATCTATCCAGCACGAATTGTATTCGGTCCTGACCGGTAGAACCGAATCATATCCGCCCGTCAGCAATTGTGCAATCAGGTCTTCGATCAATCCTGCGGGCCTAAAAGGATATGTGGGTTCCATGGCCACGACCAGGTCCGCATAAAACCCTTGTTCTTCCATTTTCTGTATGCAGTACGCATAGACCGCATTGAGATCTACGTGATCTTTCGAATATGCCGGCTCCCTCAGAAAGGGGATAGTTGCACCCCGGGATTGGGCAAAGTCCGCTGTTTCCTCACAGTCGGTCAATACGAAGGTCTCGTCAATATGTCGACACGTCAGGGCGTGTTCCAGTGTGTGCTGAAGAACAGGACATCCATCTGCTACCACTCCGATACCCTTCACGGGCACAAGCGCCGCTATCCTTAATTTTTGAGCATCCAGCAAACCGTGGTCGTAGTCCCCGTCCTCACCGTGCAAATGTTCCAGGACCTGAACCGTGGTGCGTGCACGCTTCTCGTTGCCGCGTTGATGGATACCGTGATAGTGATAAACCGATGCCTCGGGCTCGTAGAGAATTTTGTATCCCTGGCCCAGAACGCGACCGGCCCAAATCCGGTCCTCGATATTCGTCACAGTCTCGTCAAATGGGATTTGCTCCCAGACATCTCGCCGGATCACGCTGTTGGCATTGTGAAAAAATGGGTCTCGTTCCTGAATCCTGCGATCCAATCCAAAAGTAATCAGAAGATCACGCTTGTCTTCAGGAGAGCTGAAGGTCATCGGCTGCTGCCGTCCATAGACCCCTGCAATATTCTCGTCCTCGAAGCCCGCAACAAGACGCTCCAGCCAGACGCTGTCCGCCGGAATACAATGGGCGGACAGGCACACAACGTAACGTCCGGCACACGCCTTGAACCCGACATTCAATGCCCTGCCCGGTTGGTATTCCTCGATGGTTACTACCCGGACTGGAAACTGCTGTGCTTTGGCGACCGTGGCATCCGTGCTCTGATTGTCAACGATCACCACCTCGAAGTCCTTGTACTCCTGGTCAAAAACTGCCTGAAGACAGGGCGATACCCACCGTTCTTCGTTCTGGGTTCGGATGACGATTGAAATCGTCGGATCAGGCATCTGGAAGCTCCAGAGGGATATTGAATCTTCTGCTCAGTTCCCTGAACTCGGTAACAGTGGGAGGAGCCAGGGGTACACCCGTTCTCGCTCGTTCAGCGGCCGATGCCTTCTCAGGATCCCCGGCTACCATCACCGGACTGCCCTCGTCGGAACGCGCCTCGGCCCTTAGCTCGTTCAGCATTTGCTGAAAGCCGGATTTGAACTCGTCGGGATCCAGAAAGGCGTCTATTCTGATCGCCATGAAGAAATGACCCAGCAATCGTTTTTCCTCTATCGGTCCCGCAAACATAGGTACGATGTGCGGCCCGAAGGGCATCCCGCCCAGGACACTGCAGAGCGTTTCGATCATCACCGACAGCCCGTATCCCTTGTAGCCACCAATCGGCCACAACCCTGCGGCCTTATGCGGATCGGTGGTTTCATTTCCATCCTCATCCACACACCACTGTGGTTCCAACTCCCCATTCGATTCGCGCAATTGCAGAACCCGATTCCACGTCACAGCACTGGTTGCCATGTCCAGACAGAACGGCTCTTCTGTTGCACAGGGGACGGCGAAGCACATTGGACTGTTTCCCATAAACCGACGTACGCCACCCGTAGGAACCATAAGCGCATCCGTATTCGTGAAGCTCATACCTATCATGTTGTGCTCGGGAGCCATAAGCGCGAAGAAGGCCGCAGCCCCGAAATGCGTGGAGTTATAAACTGAAACAGATCCTGTACCGGCGTCTCTTGCGATCTTTATTGCCCTGCTCATGCCTTCCACACCTGCTGCGATCCCGAAGGTATGATCCGCATCGAGTCTGCCGACCGCCAGAGCCTTTTGTTCGAACCGGAAATCCGGATCTGGATTGATACGTCCCGACTCGACCGCACGAAGATAGTGAGGCAGGAGCCTTACCCCGTGCGAATCTACACCTCTTAAAGATGCATGCAGCAGTCCATCGACTACTGACAGTGCCACACCGGGCCGCACCCCAAGCGCATCCAGAACACCAAGCATGAAGGGCTTGAGTTTCTCTGTTTGCACAAGAACATGTCCATCATCAGACATTCAGGTATTCTCCTCGTCAACTGTGAATCAATCTCCTTCTACGAGATCCAGTGCCAGATAAATCTTCTTTCCATCGATCTCGATATACGCGCCCTTGTATGGCGGGAAAGTCCGGGCACGAAGAATGTTGATCAGATCTTTGGCTTTGTAAGATTTCTCTGGATCGATGCGATCAACCTGTCCCACGTCACGTACCCTGTGTTCGGAACCTCCCGAACCTTGAGTCCTTCTTTCAGCCGTACCATTGCGAATAGACTGCCACGTGCTCTTGAACAGATCGATACAGGCCTGCTCCAGTCTGTCGTAGAGTGTCTTGCCGGAATCTGTTGGCGATACAGTCACTTCCTGTTGAGAAATGATATCCCCTGTATCGATTCCCTCATCGATATAGTGCAGCGTGGCGCCGGCAGGCGTCTCGTCGATAATACTCCAGACATTCGAATATGCGCCCTTGTTGAAAGGAAGCAATCCCGGATGCAAATTGATGATGCCGCGCCCCGGAATCCCGATGATTTCAGGAGGAAGAATGTAACCGAAGAAGACACTCAGCACCAGGTCGGGTTCCATTCTCCGTAACCATTCAGCTCCACCTGTTGTAAGCAGAAACGGTGCCTCTTTGATGTACTCAGAAGGTAATCCTGCAACTTCTACGATCTCCTTCTTGTGCCTGGCACGATCGTCAGGATGCACGACCAATCCACAAATCTGTTCGCCTTCGCTGACCAACCAGGAAAGGACCTCCATCCCGACTCTGTTGTTCCCTATGAATACAATCTTCACGTCCAGCTCCCGTAGTTCATCAGCCCTGAATCAGTTCGTCATCGAGTTGCTCACGGTTGGGCGACACATCGAACCAGGTGTCCATCACCCGTTTGATACCGTCATCGAGACCGATATTCAGCTCGTAATTCAGCATCTCTCTCGCTTTTGTAAGATCCAGAAGCCTGTTCTGGATTTCTCGACTTGGATCCCTGTCCGACTTGTTCATGGGCACGAACTGGATCTCAACATCCCTTTCTGAGAGCGCGACTATTTTGGAGGCCAACGCTTTGATGGATATCGTATCCACATCATTCCCGATATTGAATATCTCCCCGTTCGATGCGTCCTTCAGGAGGACGGCGGCGGCACCTCTTACTGCATCGGTCACGTAGCAGAAAGTGCGCACCTGGTCCCCTGTTCCATAAACGGTTAACGGCTTTCCCTCCAATGCCGCACGAACGAAACGAGGAATCACAAATTCGGGAACCTGCCTCGGGCCATAAATATTGAAGAACCGAACAATACTGTAGTCGAAACCGTACTTCTCACTGTAGGCCTTGACATACTCCTCCCCAGCCAGCTTGGATACTGCATAGATCGACTTGGGATTCAAAGGAGTGGTTTCCTGAATCGGACTCTCCCGCGGCTCACCATAAACCTCCGACGATGAGATGAAGAGCACCTTTTGCACGCGCTCCTTGGCACACGCATCCATCAGATTTACAGTACCCTGAATGTTGATATTCAGGCATTCCATCCGCTTGATCTCTGTGCGGCGTACCCCCAGCATGGCGGCCATATGGATGACAAGGTCGCAGCCATGGACGGCCTCGGAAATGCTGTTTACATCCAGTATACTTCCATTCACCGTCTCAACGTTCTGGTGATGCGTGTTATTCAAATCCATTGTCCTGACGGTCATTTCAGGATGATCCTGAATCAAATGCTCAACCATCATCGCTCCAATGAATCCACCCCCACCCGTTACTAGTACACGTGACATCGATTCCCCATCATTTTTTGTAGTGGGACAACACTTTTCCAACTGCTCGAATTACATCTTCAACATCTGTATCCTTCATTCTGGGAAAGATCGGAAGAGAAATCAATCGTTCATATGCGGCTTCAGCGTATGGAATATCGCCTGCACGATAATCGAAGCGTTGGCGATAGTAAGGATGGAGATGAACCGGGATATAGTGCACATTTACGCCAATCCCCTCTGCTCTCAGTGCCGAAAAAACTTCTGCTCGTGTGCATGACAAACGGCTCAATTCCAGCTGTATTGCATACAGATGATACGCGTGAGAGACATCGGCCTGAGTGGCAGGTGTCTCTATCTCTGCCAAGTCCCTGAATGCCGCGTCGTAAACGCCAGCGATCTCCTGCCTGCGGGAAACCCAGTCAGGCAATTTCCTCAATTGACTCTTCCCGAGCGCACACTGTATATCCGTCAGCCGGTAGTTGTAACCCAGATCGGCCATCTCATAGAACCAGGATCCTTTGGCTTCTCGTTGGCGGTGATCCGTGGTTATGCCATGATTCCGAAATATTCTCATCCGGGATGCCAGATCGGGGTCGTTGGTTGTTACCAGACCACCCTCTCCGGCTGTCATATGCTTGACGGGATGCAAACTGAAGGCCGTTGCGTCAGCCAGTGTCCCTACTTTCTGGCCGTGCCGAGTTGCCCCGAATGCATGGCACGCATCAGACACAAGCCGCAATCCGCTGCGATTCGAGATCTCGCGAAGCGCATCGTAGTCTGAGGGCCTGCCCGCGAAATCCACTGCCAGAATCGCCTTTGTCCGTGAGGTTATTTTTTCCTCTATTCGGTCAGGATCCATAAGAAGCGTTTCCGGATGTATATCCGCAAGTATGGGTGTTCCGCCTTGAAATAGCACGCAATTCGCGCTGGCTACAAAGGTGAGTGCAGGTACGATTACCTCGTCGCCCGGTCCTATTCCAATTCCGTACATCATTGCGTGCAGAGCCGCCGTCCCGCTGGACACCGCCACTGCCTCAACCGCACCTGAGAAGACCGCAAAAGCTTGTTCGAACTCGGCCACCTCCGGCCCGGTCGTCAGGAAATCCGACTGCATTACCCTTACGACTGCTTCGATGTCCTCCTCATCCACCCATTGGCGACCATAAGGAAGCACAGACTCCCTTACGGGTGTGCCGCCGTGAATCGCCAGCGTTTCAACGGAAGATTCCAAATCCACTCCTTGTTTGTCCTGACTCAAGAAATGCCCGGCACATCCACCCAGCGTCCCTGGCTAGCGAGACTTTTCGTTACCGCCTCCAGGACGGATGTAGAAACCAGAGCCTGACTAAAAGTTGGACGCGTTTTCTCAAGATCTGCTGACACTACGCGACCTGCATTCAGATCTCTTACGTCCTCCAGAAACCGTCCGATACTCCTTGGACCGTATCCATGCACACCCATCGCTCCGTCCCCTCCTGCGTAAATCTGGGTAAAGTACGGATTGATATCTTCCACACCACTCTCGGTCACGAGCTGTGCGCCACGGTGCTTCTGATTGCTTTCGAATCGGCCCTTCGTGCCCACCAGTGCAATTTTTTGATCCGACATTGCGGTGGTGGTCTCCTGGTCTACCCAGTGCGTCAGAAATGACGCTACGAATTTGCCACCGCCAGGAACTTCCCATTCAACCATCGCCTGGACCGCATCAGGAGTCTCAATGCCCTTCTTTCTGAGATGGTGATATTGGGCTGTAGCCATTGCTCGAACTGGACGGGCGTTGGTCAGAAAGTAGATGAGGTCCACATAGTGTATTCCGAGATACTGGAAAATATGTGTCCGGTCTGCCCAGGCGCTGAACGCGTACTCCGGTACACTCCGCCGTTGGCTGTATTCAACTGTGACATAACACAAATCGCCCAGCCTGCCATCTCTAATGACCTGTCTGAGCAGCAGATTGGCCTCATCGAACCGCTTGTGAAATTCCACGGCTCCATAAATGCCAGATTCTTCGGCAATCGAGATCAAAGCCTGACCTTCCGCCACCGTTGGTGTCAACGGTTTGACCACCAGCAGGTGCAGCCCTGCGCGAATCACCTCTTCACCAATAGGTCCGTGCAAATGATCCGGCACTACCACGATGGCACAAGCAGGTCGGGGTATCTTTTTCAGCGCCTTCTTGAACGCATCCTTGTCGGCCTCTGTGGATGGATATCCGCTCAGTTCACAATTGATCCCAAGGCGGGTATTCAGGTCTACGACCTGTTGTTTCAGAACTGCAATGCTTTCCGGCCGGGTTGCGGCCACATGGATCTCCCCGACCTCTCCACGGTGCTGAGCCTGCGCCAGCGCGGGAAGTACCGTGCCGTAGCCCCCCATATCCCGACCACAGACGAACATTCCCGCCCCGATCACCAGCACATTGAGCCGTTCACTCATTGCCCATCCTCCCCGGGAACCTCGAAATAAGTCAGTGGTCTATCCTTGTTCGCCTGCATGCCCTGCAGGATGTATTCACACATCCGAATATCTTCTTCCTTTTTCACAATAATAGATGATTCTCGGCTAACTGCAGGAAATCCCATTTTTCCGAACAACACAGCGTAACCGTTCTTATCGTAAGTGTCCAGAAAAGTCTGTGTCTTCCATACCATAAGGGAATAAACAAATCGCTCCACCGGAGCGAGATCCTGCGTACGCGCAAATTTTTCGTCTGGATCGTAATTCAACGGCCTGCCCTGATAGTTGCAGTGGACCGGTTCTTCGCGCACCGTAATCAGGCTGTCCAAATCCGCTTCGACAAAGTGGGTCATCACCTCTCTGACTTCATCCGCAGGCTGAAGTGGGGCAATCGGATTTACCCAGGCAACCACATCCGTTTGATGGTTTAACATGAAATCCTGTACCACATCATCAGACTGAGCCTCGGCAGAGGCCAATTCCTCCGGGCGGTGGTAGAACTCGGCGCCATAGACCTCCGCCACCTTCTTGAAGACGAGACTCTCGGAATTGATTACAACCCGATCGAACACACCGGAATCCGTTGCGGCTCGAATTGCATAGGAAATCAAAGGCTCACCCGCCAGGAGTACCAGGTTCTTCTGTGCAAGACGCTGGCTGCCCAAGCGCGCCGGAATCATCGCAGTTAGATGTTTGGATCCAATCATGCGTACGTATCTCTCAATATTTTGCGAATATTCTTTATCCTGATTCCGCTATACACTTTAGGAAACCCTTGTAATTCGCGGTAAGAATCCATTTTTCTCGCGTGCGGTCAGCAACGAATCGATTGTTCTCAGACAGAAATTCCTCAACTCCCTGCAATGCCGTGTCTCGCTTGGGCCTGAGAAACGTCCGATACCGGTTGGCTGCGTCAAACACAAATCCCCTGAACCCTTCGATCGTATCTTCAATCACAAAATAGCTGGAAGGTGTTACAAGTTTTTCATAAAGCCTTAGGTCTCTCAGAACACCTTCTCTGGTGTGGTCTGCGTCCTGAATGATGAGAACTTTTAGGCCTTTGCATTCATCATGAATTCGTTGAACGATTTTTTTGTCCCACGAACTTCCGGTAATCATTTCGATTCTCGGATGTTCCACCCTGAATGGGCTATGGTCGATGTCCAAGGCCAGTACCTTGCCATTACCAATCATATCCAATAGAACAGCAAAATAAAGCGCTGTCCCTCCTTCTTTGTTTCCAATCTCCAGTATAATATCGGGCTTTACTTCATAGATAATTTCCTGGTAAACCCAAGCGTCCATCGGATTCTTGAGTGATCTAACACCAAGAAAATGGTTGTCCTTTCCAACAATGTAATGGTGGTGAAAGTAAATCCAGGAAAATAGGCTCTTGCCACACAAATTCTCAAGGCCAATGTTCTCATCCATAAAAGGATTGAAACTTCGGGATATTACGCACCCGCAAACGTAGCCAAAAAAACACTCAATTGGCCGAAATAAAATAGTCCTGACTACTCTCTTTGCCCAACTCAGGCAGGCCTTCATGTGTGACCTCGCTTGTCATCGCATTTCGAAAAATGTTATAACCGAACGAGGAGCCCCAGCCCATCGTGCTCGGTCGTCACAATCCGAAAATTGTATGGTGCAAAAAATCTCCTGCCAACCGCGCCACCACCCACATTCGCAAGGAAATCCTCAACTGCTGTCAGGACACCCTGCCGCCTGGTGTTTTTACTGGAGTCGGGAATGAGCGAAGGATCGTAATATTCATCACGCCGTGCATTCGTCGTCTCGGACACATCGTGCAAAAAAATCATCGTTCCCTTTTTTGCATCCCGGTGTATCATCATGAGTTCTGTCATCACTGTAAAGTAATTGTGATCTCCGTCGATCAGATAGGCATCAAAAACTTCAAGGTTGGGCGAAACGAAGTAGTCCAGACTGCGCTGTTTGACACAATTCCAGTGCTTGTCTAATCCTAATCGAAAGGCCTCCTCCAATCCCTCCGGACGTATTGTCCAATTCTCAAACTTTTCCTGACCGCGCTTGTAGGCGTAATCTTTCGAACCCCTTCTGATGGATTCCGGCAAGTCCCCAACCCACTCCACAGGATCCAGAGAGGTCAAGTGAGCGGAGTTACATGAACACCACTTCAGGAGATCCAGAGTACTTTTCCCGTGCAACACCCCGATCTCAAGCATCGTTGACGGCTGCCGAGCATTCAGTTCAGGCTGTATAAATTTCTCAAATAGCCGGTGCATCAGATTATCCTCACAATCACACCCGCTCCTGCGTTTGCAAAGGAACCTTTTCACCAGATAATTTCTGGACAAAATCTTCGATCGGCTCAATTTGCGTCGAACCATAACAGTAAGGAGCGAAGGCTTCAGATTTCAGTTCTGGGGTCCGGTTGAGGATCTCCTTCAATCCCTCTCCGAGGTCAGCGCGGGACCGGACGGCATAAACCGGAGAGACTGGCAACCGATCCCCTCTATTGTATTCCTCCGCTTCCAGGTGAATGTAGCGCCCCTCTCCACCGTAAAAAAGCACGGGCACCTCATTCAACAGGGCCTCCTCGATCGTGGTGGAGGAAAAGCTGACCATCAGATCAGAAAACCCGAGCACATCCAGAAAACCCTCGTCCACACTCAGGATTACTTTGTCCGAAAAGGCTACCAGCGATTTCAGGTCTTCAACCGAGATCACATTACTGGGTCTAAATTTCACAATGAGATGGACATTCTCGAGCCTCTGAACGGCTTCCGCCAGGTCAACAATGCCCTGAACGTATTCGTTGTGGGTTTCATACACAAAAAATCTTGTACTTCTTCCGCCTTTCGGTGTCCCGGCATGCATAATCACACGACTCGTGCTGTCTCCCAGCATCTGTGCCCGCAATGCATCAGCCTTTTTCCGGTTTACCCTCGATCCCCACAACAGCGGACCAGTAACTACTGGGTCACTGTCGGAAGGGAAAACTCTGAGGTGCGCCTCTGCGAGCGGAGACTGAAGCGCGGCGTATGAAAATGACGAGTTCAGTTTCCCAACAGTGTGCTCACCCCACTCAATCCGGTCGGCTTCATTCCCTGGCGCAACATGAGAACCGTGAGAAATCATAAGTCCCGGAATATTCAACTCTCTGCAAATCGCGCCTGTAAATCTGTCGTCATCCTGATCTCCCGCAGAAAGTACAATTCGCGGCCTTGCTGTCTTGAGAATATTCCTGATGATTTTTGCCCGGTGACAGCAGGACTTCAGAAACGAGGCAATTCCGCAACGCAACTTCCTGGATAGAAGCGATCCAAACTCAACATCGAGGTGCGTAAAGTCTTTTGGCGCTCTGTCCACTTCATCTGCAAGATGGTCAATATGAAACTGCAACTCTTTCTCAAGCTCCGGATCACGGGACGTTACTTCAGCCAGAGCAGAAAGGTTGAAACTATCCTTGAACGGATGGTCGCGATCTCCGTCCAATAGAAAGGCTGCGGACTTCATCCCTCGGTCGTGTAGAAGTTCTATCACGGTACCCATTCGATAGTGCGGTGTGGTCGCAATTACGGATCCCAATCCATCAGCGGATGCAGCAGTTTTTCGCGACCGAATTCCTTTGAGTTTCTGCGCCACCCACGACTTCCTATAACGTATTCTGTCAGCCAGCCCAACGCGGGTCTCAGGTTCAGATAATGGCAGGAACCTCTTCCCATGATTCTGAGCGACTGCGCCTGCAATTTCCGCCCTGAACCCATCCTGCCGTCCCACAAAACGGTCTGCGTGAGAGATCGTGTGCGGTTGGTGGGTCTGTATCGTCTCGGGATCAAACGCCTCTATAAAAATCTGAACCAGTTCAATGTTCCAGAGACAGAAGTTGATGCACCAGTATGAATACCAGAGAACGAGTTCGCGTGCGCTGGTATTGAGTGGCCCTAGATCGTGGAAATTCACCTTGCCACGTAACCAATCCATCGCAACTGCCGAGCCTTGAACGAGCTTTTCACGATGGTCCTGCTTGATCCACCCAACCTCTGTATGGATCCGTTGCGGATCTATCCCACGGCGCAACAAAGCACAATGAGCGCGAGGATCCATTGCCGCCCAGGTTGTGTCCTCATCATCCTCAAAAGCCACGTTCGCATCCACAGACCAGGTGTCATAGTAAATGACGATTGCCATGCCATTCCCTTTTGCCAACCGAAGAGCGACTGATAGTTATTTTCAAATCCATTCTTACTTTTCCAAAACTTCAACTAACCCATATACATTGCTAAACAACCAGGCAATCTTCCTTTCTTCAAAGGCAGCAGCTGGTGCGGGCTGACGGATACAGTGAAACCCGCATCCCCTCGCTTGATCAATAGCCCGTTGGATATTAGGTACCTGGAAACAGACGTGGTAGATGCTTTGGCCTTTTTGCAGAATCTCCGAAACGGGGGAGCGGTCTTCCAGAGGTTCGACAAGTTCGACCGTTAGTCCATTCAATTCAAGGAAGGCCACACGCACTTTCTGGATTGGATCTTCAACCTTTCGATAGGTTTCCTCAATCGACCTGACGGCAATCCCAACGTGATGAAATTCAGCGTCATCCCCGAAGCAATCCAGACTAGGGTAAGGGGCCACTTCCAAATCCTATAGTTTCTTCAACACACAAGCATAATTGATGGGAATCTCGCCCATTTCTGGGCAGTCAGACTCCAAGGAAACCGGAAGCACGAGTTCCGAACAGATTTTGTAGTGTTGGCCAAGCATTGAGCGAACTTCATTCACATTATGAAACAGGTAGATGTGATCAATCGCAGCAGCATAGATTGCCGTGGTCAGAAAGAGTGTTCCATCCTGTTTTAAACGTGCTCCAAGAAACTCGAGTAGCCTTTCAGGACTTTCGAGATGTTCAAGTAATTCGCCACAAACAATCAAATCGAATTGGCAGTCTTCATCAAAATCTAAAACGTCCGTCAACATGAAATTTACCCTGCGATCGGCAGCAGAGCTAACCAGCGAGCGCGTATACGAGCTCGCATACGGGCTGATGTCGATAGAAAATAGCCGACGAAATTTAAAATATCTTGAGACAAAATATGAGTAGATACCGGCCCCGGACGGTACATCCAGGATTTCTGAAGAACTCGAAGAAGAATTCCGCTGCTCTAAGAAATAGCGTCCCATCTTGTAGTGGTTCGGCCACAAAAACTGAGACAGTAGTAGCCCGTCCAGGTAATACTCGTCCATAACCTGATTTTGATAGACGCTGTCGTTAACTTCGCAAAACGACGTGTGTAGATACTTCTTTGTCTTGTTCAGCTTCGTTTGCAGAACCAAATATTCGTGTGAATATTTAACGAAGGCCTTAACGCATTTCTCCAGCCAGGATTTCTCGTCACTCTTTTGCTGAAGGATATTGAGGATTTCTTCACAGAACGTAAGATATTCAACGTCAAAATTATCTAAAATATAGATGTAGGTCTTCGCGAACAGCGAGTAGTTCTTGTTAACTGTTTGAAAAACCTGCTTTGTCAGAGGGTAGTCGTGAAATTGCTCAGGTCTAATCATTTAATTCGTTGCCTTTGTAAGTCAGGCTTAACCGGGATAAAATGGATCTTCCACAACAACCACTCTACCAGAATGTTTAGTATCTCTAGGGTTATGCCATTTCAGAACCGTACGCACCTTCGATTTTGATACAGGACGGCAGGGGAAAGTCCCTCGTCAAATCCCAGACAAAACATCCTTCATTTGCGTTGAAAACAAAATCGGTTCCTTTGAAAAACTCCAGGCAGGGACCATTCTTGTGTGTTTGGACATATTCGGCAATTACGTGATCCAACCCAACTGATCTGGCATATTGGATTGAAACGTAAATCATAGTATCCTCGATTTTTCTGCCCATTACTCGGCAACTCAACACATAGTCGGCTATGATGCCTCGTGGATGTTCTTCCTCAAAACTCAGGACACCAGTCAGACCGGAATTTCCAAATTTATCAGAGACATTGAATGTCCACATTTTGCGTAGTCCAGTACTGAGCCAATTCATCAGTTCCTGCTCCGTGAAGCGTCGTGTCCGAAGATTCATTTGATTCGTCTTATTCAAAAGTTGAACGGTCCTCTTCAAATTCGCCTGGTTAAGCTCCTCTACTTGAACCCTGGTGTCCAGGTCACCAAGCCAGTCATCTAATGATCTTGCACTCTTTTTCAGTGCTCCGCGCTGATGATTTTCTGCGTACATATTTGTGCGTGCATGATCCTCAGCGGTTACCGATGGCGAGTCAAAACATCGAAGTCCAAGTAAGGTCTTGGGATATAACATTTTATCCTCAGGCCACTCTGGAACCATGACCTCGGGAAGGACGTCCTTTACCCTGGCCCTTTCAACCGGATTGTCATCGATGAAAACAACGGACTGAAGTCCCAGGTTGAGTTCCGAAACCAGGTCAATAATGTTCTGGGCCTTATCCATCCAGTTGATTCTCCAACCAACAAAGTCTTCAAGTCTAAGCAGCATCTCTGGATGTTTTCGGATTGCGTTCAGCGCAACGGACTCCTCATTCTTACTTACTAGCCCCAACAGAATGCCGCGATTGGTCAAGTGTTTGATTTCCCGCTGGAAATCGACAAGCGCTTCGCCAATCGGGTCATGGCCGCCCAGCCTTAAATTTTCCCATCCATCATCCCCAACGATTCCACCCCAAAGTGTATTATCCAAATCCAAAATAATCAGTTTTCTAGCGTTGCCTGACAATCCATGCAAGGCAGCCTTTACATCGCTTACAGCTTCTTTGAATACTTGATTCCCAAAAGGAATTTTCCCCATGTACCACAACTTGGGACTGAAGGCTCCAGCGCCGGCCAAACTGACCCATCGTTGTGCATCAAGAATATACAGATTCTCGGTATTCTGAAGATTTTGAGAGAGCCGGAGGTTCATCCTCGAAAGAACATAAGAAATTCCCTGACCGTTTTTGGCATCCAGCATCCCCAACCCCCGATGGTGCGTAGACACTGTCCAGGTCGGGACAAACACCCATTTCACTCGGTCCGAAACTTCCCTTAAAAGAGAACAAAAAGTATCCACCTCCCTCAGAATATCATCGAGCAACACGCTTTGGTACGATAGACACTTCTGAAATGAATTGATCACGGCCTGTGGACGCGTCCAAACAACGCAAAAATCTGTGTCTCCGTGCCAGCATTCCAGATCCTCTTTCAGCAGACTTGCAATTACCTGACCCTGCGGAACAATAATGCGCTCGACAGCAGGATCGCCCTTGTCGTTGCAGAAATAGCCGATCAGATTCCCAACATTGAAATCCGATAGCAGAACACCTTTGTATCCTTGATCGCACATTAGAAAACTCAGTCCAGGAGCAGAGCAATATGATCGGCTAGAGTCTGAACCGTTCCGAAGGGTCCGCCGCTCTCGGAAAACATTTCATCATTTGTCAATGTAATTGTCTTGTCAAACGACTGTTGTATATTCTGTTCAACTGTCACAACGAGGTTGATAAACCCAAGAGAATCTAATTTGCTTAGTCCAGGAGTAAGTAGGGCTTCCCCTGATTTTCCCAATCGCTGGTCCTCAGGAAGTTGTTGGTTAACCTCATCAATGGCATCAAATATTGCAGCCAAAATGTCATTTGCTCTCGTCATAGCTGGATTTGCTCCTCTTTGCATTTTCCCTATCGTCAGGTAGAGAAAGGATTTGGAATATCCTGATTGGTATCTCCTTTTGTGAAACAGGTATTGGAATACTGAAAGCAGGCAGGATCTTCCAGAGAAGGCTGCAGGGAGTAGGAATAATTCAATCGCTTCCTGGGATCATCCGACAGGGGGGAAAACAGGCGGGCAAGATCCAACCCATGCATTGTAATTACCGGACGCATCCCGGCCGCCACAAGCGCACCGTTAACTGAAGCATTTGAACAAAAGAAATCTGCAAATGCGTACCCACCATCTGAGAGGTAATCATACAACACCGGGAAAGCCACTACAAGGATCTCCGGTTCACCAATCGCCTCACAAATCCGGATCACTCTGTGGGGAGTTTCGGGAACCTGCTCGACTCTCCAGACGAAAAAAACTTGACCATTTCTAGTCCGACACCTGCAACATTGGTATTCAAAAATCGGATGGTCCAGGTATCTCCAACGCATATAAGAAGCGCTACGATCAGTGGACAGAACAAATCGGTCTCGCAAGCGAATCCAAAGGTCTTCGTACTGATCGTCAAACTGGTCGATCAGTTCCAGATCCGTCCCCATCTCCGGCCGTGGAATCCCTTGAAGTTGTAGAAAGGCCTTCGTCTGGTCTTCACTTGAAAATGTAAGGTCCAGCGCAGCTTTCGCATTGAAAACAACAAACAACCTTTCGGCCTCAAACCAGACGTGCTTGCGCATACGCAATAACACATTTGCCGCATATAGGCTTTGGCCAGATGTGCATAAAATCGGATTTCGTCGGAGCTGCTCCCAGATCAATCTGAAGCCGGTACCTGGAACTGTTTTCTTAGAAAACCATTCCGTATGCCAGGCTCCAACAATAAGTTTTCCTTTGAAATGAAATCTGGTTTTTACAGCCATCGATATTGCAGCAATATGTCCATCTTGAATAAACAGAAACGTTCCGTTGTCTTCGTCGCTTCCTGCGAGGACGGCGGAACTATTATATTGCCAATCGAAAAATTGATTGTTTCTCCATACGTTATTGGATTTAAATCTGTCCAAGAATTGAACCGCTTCCGAATAATTGTCATCGGATATACTAATTATCGTGCCACTGTCACTCATGTTCATCCAATTCTTGAACGATGTTCATTAGAAGCACACCTCGTTTTCTGGAGTTTCGGTGAGCTCATCGAGGTCCACTGTATGGATACTTTGATTTCCAGCATCATCGTTCGCGGCAACGCCTATTGCTTTGACATCGTCTGGAAGGATTGAATTTTCATCAAACGTATAACTAAAATCTTGCAAGGATTTTCCATAGTTAAAATTGTCATGTATCACTCGACGAGAGCGTGTTCGAACGGCCAGAAATGGCTGTGGCCCAAAAACGCTGCCCCTTTTGGTCTTAACAATCACGCGCCAAGGTAAGCCAGAGGAATTGAGAATCAGTCTGCAGTTCAACACAAGCGCGTCTTCTGCGATGGGAGGATGGACCAGGTTGAAGGCCTCGACCGCTTCGCTGTATTTGAATTTCACATCGGGAAATCGGGGTGCGACCCTCGAGATCAGAAACTGGATGTAGTCCATTTCAACGCTCAAATCCCGCCAGTCATGACTGGCGATTCCAACCAACGTGGGTTTACCCGAATTCGCTCGCTGAAAGGCCTTTTGCATCTCGGTTTCATTGATGTTGAGGCAGCGATTCAATACCATTAGGCACCGAGAGATTTTCCGCCTGCAGTTCCCTTCCAGCTGGTAGCAATCGTGCGAGGGGTGGTATGTACGCCAGTCATCAGGAGCCCATCGCCAATCCAATAGCCGCCCATCCGAAATATCTTTATTGACTACCGGATCCAGATCCAAGCTGGATGCATTGGAAAGATCGAACGGAATCCACTGTTCAAGGAACCAGTGACTGTCTGCGCGTTCGGTATGAAATCCAGCACGGTTTGCCCTTGGGAACCAATTTCTGTCAAGTATTCGGCGGCCAATGATTTCCCATAGGAGAGGACTATTGATATACGAAGTTGCGTTCCTATGTGCCTCCCTGTATGTGCTCATTGGGTGGAAATGCCAGTGGAGGCCATCTCCCACACCTTGCGCCTTAACCATATCTTGGTAATAATCGAAAATCTGGTGAATTCCCATCGCACGATGACGAGGGTTGTCTACATAGCCAACATGGTCCATGCAAAACCAATTAAAAATCCATCCTCGATCATAGCTATCGGGCATCTTCCTTCGTTGCACAGAAGATGTGGCCAAGCTCAACATTTTGGATATCTCGCCCCACGACCCGAGCAAACCTTCGCGATGCCTCTTTATGAACTCCTGCATATCCAGGGCAGGAAAGTCCAGATCCTGCCCTGAAAGCGACTGAAATCTGGTTTTGAGATCCCTCACCGAAGGATCCCTTTCAGATAGCGGTCCCTCGGTATCTATGCAGTGGACCAGATAAACTGTTCTACAATCACCCATCCAGCCTGTCCCTTATCATGAGTCCATCTCAATCACTTTGTCCGCACCCCAGTGCAGTGCATATTTCTTATTAGCCGTACGCATAACATCCAACCGGTCGAGACCATTATCGAATCCCTCCATACACCACCGCAGATAGCTACCCATACGTTCTGCCGCACGACCGTCCCGGAAGGGATCTAATTGATCCAGAAAACGCGTCCAATCTCCGAGATCTCCAACCTCTGAAGAATGTTCTTTGAACCTTCTCAGACTATCTATCAGATTATCGAAATCATCAAATATTATTTGATTGACTCCCCACTTGTAATATTCATGCGTTCGCAATTTTGAAACGTCGTAATGAATCCCCCTGCCACCCGCAAGAACTGCCTCGATGACAGCAGTAGAAATTCCAATACCAACCGCAATATCCGAACCGGTTGACACTTCAGCTGGAAGACGGCCGGCTTCATCCTCCAGTCGGATACATCGACCAGTTTTTTCGGCTTCCGCAAGCAAAGGTAGAATTTCAGGAATTCTGTGGAAAACCTCTGCCTTCTTCGACTTGATCAATAAACCAAGAGAGCTGTCTTCGATGACCCACCTGAGAAATACTCTGTAGAATTGCGCCACGGCCAAATTGGAGAAATGACTGTTGGCCTGCGGAAGATTGTCGAAAAGAGAAACTATAAATCTGGCACCCGCAGACTTCACTCTTCGTCGAAGTTCAAGTCCGGTTCGTTCCGAATGACTCTCGAACAAATTGTCGTTGGTGTATCCTGTAACAACACCATATCTGATTCTATTTCTGTCTGGCTTCAAATGCTCTGCCATTCTCGCATTCCATAGAAAAAACACGTCTCTTGTATAGTGTCCGTAAAGAACCCCTGGTGGTCCGTAGAGTTCCGAACGTTGTTTTCCCACTGTAATCCCTTGCCGGTTAACATCAAATGCGTTGGCTTGCGCAATGTTGAGATCAGTGCCCTCCGAAGGGTCAAACAGCACCCTCACGTTATGTTTGCTGTGAAAATCATTCCAGTATCCCATTTGAGCAAACAGGTCCACAGCCGCACTGTAGACCCAGTTTTCAACAATGTTTTGCGGAGGAGATACTGCTTTAAATTTCTCCGTCAAGATGTAATTTCGTGTTTCATCTTGACCTTTTCGATATGGTCGCCAGGCCGTACAGCGTATTCCCAGCCTTTCACACGCTTCGACCAATTCATCCGTAACAACCGAATCTGTAAATAGTAATATCTGTTGCGGAGAGATTCCACTACCTGGAAGCCAGACAACATCAGATCGACGTTTTGGATCAATTCCCTCTGCATGGCGTACGGCAATCGTAGGAACCCTTAAGCCTGGGCCCACAGGAGATTCTCTTTCCCCCTGTAGTTGGCCGATTTTCTCAAGAAGAAAGTCTTTGAACTTAACAATTCCTTCCCTGAATAGAGACCGAGACCCTTGATCCAGGTCTCCGGAACCAATAACAAGTTGAACATTTTCATCTTCCCAGAGTTCTTTGAGAAACAGCATTGGGGCTGTGGTCGGAACTTCGGTTTCCCCTAAATCCAACCACTCCTCACAGCCCTGTTTGTAACGCCATCGTGCAACACAGAGTTGTATCAGGACAGGGTAAATTTCATCCCGGACCCGGTTTTCGAAAAATGATTCGGTCCAGCGACTGGGAGTAATCCTACTGACCGCTTTAAACGTTTGGGTTTCAAAGAGTTTTTCCGAAATCCGAATGGTGAGTACTCTTGAAAGACGGGCAACCTCCCACCTCAAAACTTCCCCGGATACCGTTTTCATATTCCCCAAGCTGAACGGCTTAGGGTTCCGTACCATCCCAGTCATGGATTCATTCATCCATTCCGGCGTCGTAAAATTATCGGTCAATGGTCTCAACCACCTGCTGAATCTCCTTTTCCGTCAGTCCCACCGAGGATGGAAGGCAGAACGTACTGTTATACACCTTCTCTGTGGTTTCCCCTCCGAAATAGATACAATCCCCGTATATTGGCAGCTTGTGAAGCGGATGCCACACGGGTCGAACCCCCATTCTGGATTTTGCCCATTCTCGAACTTCGTCTAAAACAGACCCCACCCCAGCTTTTTTTCGGGCAAGCACCATCCAGTACGTTCCAATTGTGCCCTCGGGTTCCTTCACGATCTCCCATTTCTCGCTTTCAGATAATAGGGCATCATACATGGCCGCATGTTCGCGTTTTCGTTCTATGAATTGTGTCAGTTCCTCCATTTGTGCAACACCCACGGCAGCACACAGATTACTCATCCTGTAGTTGTAACCTATCCTGTCGTGAACAAACTCAAACGAATCGCTTTTGGCTTGGGTTGAGAGGTGCTTGGCAAGCTCAACCAGGTTCTCATTTTCACGGGCAATCAAGATCCCGCCGCCACCAGTGGTAATAACTTTGTTCCCATTAAAGCTGAAACAACCAATGTCTCCGATGGTCCCTGCAAGCTGCCCTTCCCACTGTGCACCCAGGCTCTCTGCCGCATCCTCTATAATGGGCAGCCCATATTCTCGAGCCAGTTCGATAATTGTCCGCATCGATGCCGGATTGCCGTAAAGGTGAACGACCATCAGAGCCGAAATCCGCCGTCCGGTTTGCGAATGAATCAGCCCATTTGCCCCCTGTTGACACTTTTTCTGGAGGAAATCCTTCAAGCAATCTGGATCCAGGTTTAGTGTTTCCGCATCTATATCGAGAAAAACAGGGTCTGCCCCACAGTAGCGAATCGGGTTTGCAGTACCGACAAAGGTCAAGGATGGACACAACACAAGGTCGTCCGGTTTGACGCCAAGTACAATTAATCCTAGATGTATGGCTGCTGTACCGCTAGATACCGCTGTTGATGAGGTAACATCGTGAAATTCTGCGAACATGGCCTCAAATCTATCCACGAATGGCCCTACAGGTGACAGCCAGCCCGTATCCACGGCTTCTTTAAGATATTTCAACTCTCTTCCTGTAACGAATGGAATGCAATTGGGAATCACTTGTCGTCTCCTAGATACCAGTTCACTGTTTCTTTCAGTCCGTCCAGTAGCGGCGTAGAGGGTTCGTATCCCGTTAGAGCCCTCAAAGCGGTAACATCAGGGCACCTGCGGGAAACCGAACCCGGTGGAGCAGAAATGGTCTCGCAAACTTCTGGAGACCAGGCACATAGATCGAAGAGCATTCGGTAGAGTCGGCCAATTTGAATTTCTTCGTTTTGGTTACCAATATGGATTAAATCACCAGCCTTAAGATTCGAAGCCTCCATTGTCAAGTAAGTCGCCTTTGCAGCATCACCGATCCAGCAGAACGCGCGAGTTTGATCTGTTCCGATCAAATGAAATGGATTTTCCCGAGATTTTATTCTTTTGACAATCTGGGGAATTACATGATCGTATCCCATCTGGGGACCAAATATATTGTGATAGCGCACTGTGGCTATGAATGCTCCGGCTTCTGCACTCAGATAATTTGCATATCCTTCACCCCAAAGCTTTGACAGAGCGTAACTGAACCGAGGATTTTTCAAATCTGAGATTACGAGCGGAACGGACTCTGGGGTTGGAACCGGTGTATCCATTCCGACCATTAAATTCCCGCTATATACTTCACTGGTTGATGCAAAAAGCAACCTGGCTCCGGGACAAGCAGATGAACAGAACCAGTCGAACACATTCATTGCTGCAAGCGTATTCACCTTAAGGACATCAGCCGGAGACCTGGTGACGGGACCTACGCCAACTCGTGCGGCGAGATGATAGACACGATCCACGGGGAGCGGTATACAGGCAACGGATTCGGCATCAGAAAGGTCGGCCTGGACAAAATTTACACATGGATGTGACGCAAGTTCCTCCACGCCCTGATGTTTACCATGCCGCGCAAGAGAATCGATCAAAACTAACTCATCTTGAGCCTCACAATGGTTCAACACTTGTCTGGCAAGGGCCTGCCCAATAAAGCCGGCTCCACCTGTAATCACCGTACGCAAATTTTCTACCCTCGTTAATTGCTTTCTGTGTCGTTGTTTACGAAATGTTGCTGAAAAAACTCTTCCGCAGATTCATAAGACTCCATACGACCAATCTCGTGAAATGGTTCACGCAAAGGAAATACACCTACCCGACGCTTGGACTTGCACAGAATCTGTATCAAATCGGTCATATGGAAGAAACTCTGGTGAGGAATCTCCTTGAGCAACGCCGGCGAAAGGCAATATATCCCTGAATTCACCAAATGATGAAATGTTGGTTTCTCCTGAAAATCAACAACGGCATCTCCTGCAATAACTGGATATCCGTAAGGGACCTCCACTTCATAGGGACGGCAGCAAAGAGTCAATTCATAATCAGCGGCAATGTGAAAACTTCTGAAAGCATTGAAATCAAGCCTCGTGAGCAGATCGCCGTTGATGACCAGAAAAGGAGAATCTGGCTTCAATTCATCGGGGATCAAACCAAGAGACCCAGCAGTACCTTGTGGTTTAGACTCTTCCAGGTAATGAATATCCATACCAATTCTTGAGCCATTCTCAAAATATTCCTGGATCTTACACCCCAGGTATCCAACGCTAATCAGAACTCGGTTGAATCCTGACGCTTGAAGAAGCCTGAGCATTATTTCAAGAATAGGACGGTCGCCAACCGGAAGCATGGGCTTAGGCAAGGTGTTCGTTAACGGGCGGAGACGCTGCCCTTCACCGCCGGCCATTATAACTGCAGTCAGGGACTCACTCCCGACCTCCATATTTACAAAGTCCAGAATTTCCAATGCAACGATTCGGCCATCCTCATCGACAATTGGCAAATGGCGAATGGAATTGGCTTTCATTATTTTAAGAGCGGAAACACTTGATAGGGTGTCGGGTGCAACGACTGGATCCTTCTTCATCGCTTCCCTTACTGGAGTCCCAATTGTAAAATCGCGTAATAAGGCCCGACGGATGTCTCCATCTGTTGCAATTCCCTTCAGTCTATCTTCCCCGTTCACAATCAATGCAATTTGCTTTCCCGACCGGTTGAAACGCTCCATCACCTCTCGTATTGGAGTTTCCGGAGAAACACTGAGCGCTGATATGTCTTGAATTCTCATTTCATCACATTCCTATGGAAGAACCATCCTACTTCCACAACCAAAGCAGAACTAATCTTTACTTCGCTCTAAAATCCACTCTGCAAACAAAAGATCCATTTCAGAATCAATATCCAGAATTCGTTCATCCGGAAGTTCGTATATTGCAGCCCGCTCCATTCGCAGGTGATGCTCATATCCAAATAGTGCTTCACGAGAGTATACGTAGACTCCGCTATGTACTGTCCAGGCCTTTGGCGCTTCCTGTCTGCGGTTCAGAATCTTTTCTGGCGGATCACATAGCTTCACCCAGGATTTTCCGGGAACCATCTCAATCAGATTGTAATATGGACTTGCTTCGGATGCCCTAGCAGTCATGACAACCTCTGCATCGAGTTCAAAAATCCTTTCAATACAGGCATCAATGTCTTCTGCCGTACGAAATGGAGTAGTTGGTTGGAGGAGGAGAATAAGGTCAACTGATATTTCCTTCCGTGCTTCAAGATCCTGTGTCGCATGGCGCAGAACAGGAAAAATGGGAGTTTCATCTTGTGCTAGTTCCGGGGGCCGCATGAAAGGCACATCTGCGCCATACTCTCTAGCTATTCGTGCGATTTCTTCGTCTTCTGTGGAAACCACACAGTCAGTTAAGTATTTAGATTTTTTAGAGGCCTCGACAGTGTACGCCAGCAATGGCTTTCCACCCAGAAGTCTGATGTTCTTTCTGGGAAGCCCCTTCGAACCACCCCGGGCAGGTATTACGCCCAGAATCTGACAATCCTTGATATCTCTAGACAATTTCTATCCCCATCCAGAACGGTGCGTAGCGAGAACACACGGCAGATCATGCTTGATGGCTGTGTGCGGGAATCCCTACAACTGTGGTTTCTGCGGGAACATCGTGAAGCACCACACTCCCCGCACCTACTACTGCCCTTCTGGCAACTCGAACACCTTGCTTAATAACTGCCCCAATCCCGATAAAAGCCCCCTCTTCAACCACAACCGAACTAGCAAGACAGACTCCCGGGGAAAGGTACGCGTGATCGGACACCTGGCAGTCGTGTTCCACTATTGCACCACTGTTTATAACGCAGTTGTTCCCAATTGCCACATCAATATTTACGATACTACCAGCCATCAGAACGGTTCCCATTCCTATTTTTGAACCTTCTGATATCTTGGCCGTGGGATGTGAAACGGTAACAGGATTTAGCCCGTAATCACAGGCTAGATCGTACAACTTGCTTCTTAGCTCATTACTTCGCACCGAACCGATTCCGATCACAAAATGGCGTATACCATTTTCTCCCAGTTCAGCGAGTTTTTCGTCACCACCCGCCACGGGAACCTCCAGGACGCTTTCTCCCCACCGGCTTTTGTTCGAATCTGTGACCACGAATGGAAGATACCTCCCGTCCAGGCGCAGCAGCTCGATTACAACCTTCGCGTGACCACCGCCACCGATTATGATACAACGATTTTCCATCAAATAATTTCTTTGATCACGGAGAAGGCCTCCGCATACTCTACCCCAATGGTTGCTCCCCGGACCCTTGCAAGTGCACGGATTGCAGACGGACTCCTTGGTAGCGGCTCAGGCTGAATTTCCGTAGCATACAACTGCATGATCTCAATTTTTCGGTTAATAAATGAAGTGATATCTGAGAAAACATGAGGTACGAACTGTCTTCCCGGTTCAGGAGGTGCAGCATCGGTTGAAGAAATGGTTTCGTAGGTTAGAATTCGACGAATCCCCAGCTTGCGCATATGAAATGGTTTGATTACAACCGTGACTGCATCAAAGACTACCCGGTGATCCGTATGAATATCCTGCCCATTGACCAGATATACAGTCCCAGGTCGAACCTCAAGAATTAAAGTCCGGAGGGACTCGATGATCTCTCCCAATTTAATATCTGCCAGTCCGTTTGCCGGGAATCCCAAACGGGTTAAAGAACTAATACTATACGCTTTCGCGACTTGATCAACTTCCTCTGACTTCCGGTTGATTACTTCCCTGGACCATTCAGGTTCATAGGCCTGTGTAACAACAGCCCAATGCACTTCCAAACCGTCTGCCACATGTTTTAGAACGGTCCCTCCGCATCCTAACGTCTCGTCATCTGGATGGACAGAGACAACAAGAACTCTCTCACTCATAGCTCTACCTGATGTATTTTCCAACCGCTGGCAGCTCCGAAAACTCATGATCCATAAGAACGGTCACCCCATCGTCTGACCGGACCCAAATTTCGCCTTCGATTACTTTCAAAACTTTTCCAGGCTCCAAATTGTCGATCCCTGACACAAGGGCCTCAATTCTGGACTTCCACACCTTAATCTCCTGTCCTTGGAATTCAACATGCGCTCCAACGTAAGGTTTGGTAAGCGCCCGAACCAGCCGGTCAATACTGAAGGACGACATTCGGAAATCAATACATCCATCGCGGGGGCCTCGCTTTCGCCAATAGTTCGCTTGGCTGTGATCCTGGTTCAACCGGACAATCTCATTACGAGTAAGCTTCGGCAAGAAATCTTTGATGAGTTTCGTTGCTGCAGACTCTATCTTCTGGTACAATGTTGAAGCGTCATCCTTCTCGGACACTTTGAACACCTTTTGCGCCAGGATCGGACCGTCATCGGCACCCTCCGAGAGCCAGAAAAAAGTCATTCCTGCCTGCTTAAGTCCAAGCGCGATAGTCCAGACCAGGGGATGGCGACCGCGATTCCTGGGTAGAATCGCCGGGTGGCTTCCAACAGAACCCAGGCGAGGCACGCCTAAAACTTTTCGCTTGATCAATTGTGACCAACCAAAAACGAATAAAATGTCTGGTTCGTAAGCCTGAATTCGTTCCACAGTAGATTTGTCGTTGATGTCCCTTATATAATGAATTGGAATCCCGTACTGATCTGCGAGCGGGGTCAAGTCTGAATAATCAGCGTGGAAACCTGCCTTGCCAGCCGGTAATGTAAAAATACCTCTCACATCACCATGGTTTTCCACTACCTCCTTCAGGCAATGGCGGCTGAATTCAATGCAGCCAATGAAGACAATTTTGAGTGACATAGGTGGAAACTTCATCAATTCCTGCGAACTGGACGATCGACAAACCTTTTCAGCAGAAGATTTCGGTCTATTTTCATTTCTTCCAAATATTCGACAATTTTTTCACTTGCTCTGCCGTCCCCATATGGGTTTTCAAGATTATTCAGTGACTCTTGGAAATCCACTGTCATTACTTTTCTCAAAGCCTTCACAATGTCATGGGTGTCATGCGCACAATCCACGACATTTGCACCATGAATTCGGCCTCTTTGTCTATTTCCAACATTTACTACCGGCAGGCGAAATGTGGCAGCTTCGATAATCCCGCTCGAGGAATTACCGATCATGCAGTCGACAACTGACAAGAGACTTAAATAGCCTCTTTGTGTTGCGTTTTGTACAACACTGGCACCTTTATGCTGGTCGCAAAACTTTCGAATATGATCAATAATTACACGACCTGATGTGTCGGCATTTGGATAAGTAAATAGATACTGAATATCGAATTCCTTCAGCGCTGCCAACAGTTTCGAAATGTAAGTTTGGTTCTGTTCATATTCCAGAGTAACTGGATGGAAAGTAACCAACGCTACCGGACGGGCCAGATCAAATTCGAACTTGCGTGCGGTTTCCTCCTTCGAAAAGAGCTCCATTTCCCTGATGTTGTCTAGCCCCGGAGCTCCGACGACCGCAATACGCCAGTCCTCTTCACCCATTTGCCTGATTCGTTCGGCGTAGACTTCCGTCGAGGGGAAATGCAGGTGACTCATTTTGGAGATTGAATGTCGGATCGCCTCATCAATCAGTCCCTCTGTTGATTCGCCACCATGGATGTGAGCAATAGGGATATTAAATGGCAAAGCCGCAACCACAGCTGCGTGCATCTCGAACCGGTCTCCCATGATAATCAGAAGATCAGGCCTGGACTTTGAAAACGACTGTCCGAAACCAATCGCCCCTAAACCCATGGACTTTGCGATCCCCTCTGGAGTATCCGAAGAAAGAAGCATTTCAATCCGTTCATAAACTTCAAACCCATCTTCAGAAAACATATTTACAGTCAGACCAAATTCCGGTGACAAGTGCATGCCTGTCACATAAATCCTTAACTGCAAACGGGAGTGTGCCTGAATTCTCTTTTGCAATGGGAGATAAATTCCATAGTCTGAACGTGCACAGTTCACAATGCCGATATTCATCTGATCAGTATATCCTGGGTAACTGGTGCATGCGCCTGCACATCACAAACTAGCTTTCGGCCGACAACTTCACCTATTCGTGTGGGGTCAAGAACGCTAGCTGGACGCTTGGCGACGACCATTTCCCTTTTGATAATAGTTCCTGCTGAAAGATTGCGACCAAAATAAAGTCCTTTTCGAATGATCTCTCGATTTGACAGCTCAGCGGGAACGGGTTTCTTGATCCCATCGCCCAGCGCGCACTCTACATTTCGGATGGCGGTGATCAACTGCACCAATTCTTTTGGGTCCACGGAAGCCCTGTGGTCCGGGCCTGAGAGCTTCTTGTCAATCGTAAAATGCTTCTCGATTACCTTCGCGCCTAGAGCAACCGCGGCGATCGCGGCCTCAAACCCGGGTGTATGGTCAGAATATCCAACAGGAAGCTCGAATGCCTTTTGCATTGTTCGCATGGCCTTCAAATTAACATCCTCTACAGAAGCAGGATAATTGCTCACACAGTGAAGCAGTACAAGTTGCCGGCAGCCGCTGTTTTGCATAAGCTGGACGGCTCGTTCGACCTCGCCCAAAAAGGACATTCCTGTAGAGAGAATAATTGGACGTTGCTTACGAGCGACGTGCTCCAGGAAGGGGAAATTGGTGATTTCTCCAGAAGGAATCTTGAAAAATGGTACACCGAGCTCTTCGAGCAGATCCGCGCTATCTTCTTCAAATGGGGTGGAAATGAATGTGAGATCTTTTTGACCACAATAATTTATAATCTCGATGTGCTGGTCTCTTGACAACTCAACCCGCTTCAACATATCTAACTGGGATTCCTGAGCTCCAGTCGTCTCGCGCTGATATTGCGCCTTAGGAGCATCTTGAACCAGTAATTTCTCAGCATTGTAGGTCTGGAACTTTACTGCGTCAGCACCAGAATCTGAGGCAATATCAATCATTCGTTTGACGAGTTGCATGTCTCCGTTATGATTGATTCCTGCCTCTGCGATTACAAAGACACGACCATCTTCTCGCAGCCAGTTAATTGTCTTCATCCTATTTCAAACCTGGTATAAATCATTGCGTTGGAACTACCTCGTCTTGAGTTGCATCTTCTTTTTTTCTAAGCCCGTTCCAGACACGTTCGTACTCGTCAAGCCTGTTGTGTTGCCTGTTAACCATAATTTCTCGCAATCCATATAGTTCAACAGCGTTAAATTGTTCTGAAATTACAGCTGTGATTTTTGTGGCATCCCCAAGGTCAAGCAGAAAAGCCTCCAGATCCCCACCGTATTGCTCAATTATCGAATCCTTGTTGGTAGTAAACCATTCCGACCCAGGATACGGGGTCGCAAAGAATGGCTTGACAATAACCCCCAGCCGCTCCCATGCGTGCATATTGTCTCTAAGACTCTCAAAATCTTCAATAGGAAAACCAATGATCTGGTTAGGAATCGGCCGAATGCCGGCATTTAAAGTCCAGTGGTAGGATCGCTCGTTTGTTTTGGGTGTTGCGCCCTTCCCAATAGTTTTCATTACCTTCTCTGAGAACGACTCGTACCCGTATACAAGATGAGAGCATCCTGCCTGTCGCATTGTTTGAAGAACCTCCTGCGTAGCCAATGTCGCGTGGCTGGTGCCGCTCCAGTGTACGCCCCGGCAATTTTCATCGTGCGGAATTCCATCTCGAACACAGGTGGGCTGCAACCCTTCTTCAAGCCATAGCCTGCAGATTTCAGCCATCCAGGTTCGTCCCGAATATTGGTCCATTGTCATCAAGTTCTCGTCCAAGAACCCTATAAAATCAATATTGTACTTTTCGTATGCAAACTTCACCAAGTTAACGATATAACGTGGGCTATGGTAGCGGATCGTCCTTGTATAAGAGCCCGGAGAGTCAAATCCCACCTCGGTTTCCCCTTGCTCGTTCTGCGTATATTTCATATCTCCGCTAAGCCCGAGGTGAAAACAATATCTGCAGATCAGAGAACATCCGTAAGAGGCATTTATATCTAGTCTTCGTTGAGCCATCATTCCTTCTTCACTGAACAATGCCGCACTGTTTTTAAAGTACACCTCATCCAGAGGGAATAGATCCCACGCGGGGTAGGGCAGGGAATCTAAATCCTGCATCAATTCTCTAGGTTCAGTTAAGTGTAAATTTCCCTTGAGATCTCTCCAGATTACACCGTTAATGGCGTCCCAGTTTGTTTCGCCTTTATCCACCATTCGAAGAATTTCGCTGAATGTTACAAACGCCTCGCCAACCGCCCCAACATCGATCTCGGGCAGGAAGCGCATAATATCATGCGGCATACTCGTTAGAAATCCGCCGCCTGCAATTATTTTAGAGTGTGGAGCATAGGCTTTAACGAATCGCACAATTTTCTTTATATACCCATATGTAGTTGTAATACCACCTATGGCTACAACATCCCATTCGTCAGCTTCGATCGCTTGCTTCAGAATATCATCACCCGCCCGCCAGGCATTGGCATCAAATACCTGAACTAGATGCCCTTCCTTTATTGAAATCGCAGCCAGAAGTGCTATACCATAAGGCACATGACGCGGTTCGTCCTCTTGTCGAACGGTGGGATTAATGAACAATACTTTTGCCATCTCTATCACCTCCGGCCCAATCTACGGGCCATTCAGAACTGCTGCGGGACAATCAGTGTGAGTCCAGGAATTCTTGCAGAGGAATAAAATCTATTCCCTCACCAAACAGGATGCCACCCTCGGTACAGTTGTAAGTTCGGCAGGGCGCTTCCTCGGCCATCTCAAGGAATACCTCACGGTACCAGTAATAAGTAGGATCCGTATACCACGTCCTTTTCAGGAATGGATTTTCGATGTGAATAAATACGTCTTCAATCTGTTCTTTACCAACCAGTTCTAATAGCTCGTAGTAATACTGTGTCTGCAGATAATCAGTGTCCGCGTAGTACGAAAGATCCATGCCAACCAGAGCAACTTCCTCAATCTGCAGGATACTGTGCGCGATCACCCAACAAGCAGTTCCAACATTGCCGCCCGCGTTCAAGCATGGCAGCTGATTCAGTTCATGTACTTGTTTGGTTACGCTTCCAGGTATGTCATAGTCGTCATAAAAGGGATTCCACCAGAAAAGTGGCATTCCACTTTCAACGCACCGCCGCACCACCGAACGGGAGGCACAAGTGGCCACAACAGCTTTTATACGTGAACCGTGCTTGTTAACCAGATCCAGAAGATCCTTATTCCGCTTGATCTCGTTTTCCCGAAACTCCGGATCCAAGTCTTGTCGTCGAAAATAGTCATCCGCCTCCAGGTCAGCCATCGTAAGATCAGGGTCTCCGAAAAACCTCACAATTCGTTTATGATGCGGATCCAGAGTAATGATGATATCTGGAACCAACCCGTTTCTCAAACAATAGGACATGGCAGATTCTGTGGCGATCAAAGTACCACTGAAATTCGAATCCTTCAGTTTTCTCGCGACATCATTTCTGTGCAGACTTGGGCCGGCGGCAATTACAACTGCCGAGTCTCTCTTTCCAGGCTCGATTCTATCTTTTAGTTCAAGAATGGATTGCTTGCTAAAGGGCAAATTCTCCCTCGCATTATCCAATCCCTCTTGCGCGCATTTCTCAAGAGTGATTTGTTGAAGATTCTCCGCCAGAATCATCCCCATGCTGTTCCGACTCATTTTCTTCCCCTTTCCAGACAAAACCCTTGCGTGAAACAAACGCAATACTACCCCCCAAGCGTCTCAAGGCGGTACGCTCAAACTCTTCATTAATCTGGTCTCCCCTGGTCTGCTCCTGTTTCTGCACATTTTTCTTGGTCTTAAAATTGCCCTTCAAAAAATCCGACATGCTCAAGCTCCTTTGGAAAAACAGCCCGGAAAAAATATCACATCGCGATCGGATCAATTATTAGTTCTGTTCTTCAGAATGGAATTGCCAACTTGCCGGAATATGCATCATCCCTCCAGACGATCCGGCTCGATGAAAAACACTTTCATCCGGTATCACAGAAAATTCCGCCGCTCTTTCAGCCCTGAATAGTGAAAATGTCTGATCAGACAGGGAGATTCCTACAGTGTAAACACCTTCGCGAAGTAGCAATTCGGGAATGACGCAATCGCAAGTTCCTGGACCTATCCATTCAGAACACCCGTTTCCAATAGAAGAGATACTCACAATATTGATACCGTCTATGGAGTAAAGTCTAACAAAAGTATTAAGATCCTTCATTTTTTCATAAGCTTCGAAGCGAACCCGGATTACCATTTGGCTCATCATGTAATGTTGATCGCTTATTTTACGCTCTTCGTTAAGTATTTCCACTCCCAAAACTTTGAATCGTTCAGGAGCGGAATGCTGGCCCAAATTCATATCGCCAGATTTTGTGTCCAGTGTAGAAAGATTATTGGCGAGGGCATAATACTGCTTGGTGACATCACTCGCCTCACCGTAAGCCTCCACTTTTCCTTTGTGCAACAACACCGCCTTCTGACAGATCCGCTCCACGTGCCGGATGGCATGGGATACGAAAATCACTGTAATTCCCGAGTTCAGAACGGCTTCGATCTTCTGAAAGCATTTCCTGGAAAAAGCCATATCCCCTACACTCAACACCTCATCGATAAGGAGTACATCGGGATTCAGGTGGATGGCTACGGAAAAACCAAGACGCACATACATCCCGGAACTATAGTATTTCACCGGCGTATCGATAAATGCTTCCACTTCCGAAAAGGCGATGATCTCATCGAGCAGTCCATCGATCTGTCGGCGGGTCATCCCGTGTACTGCACCACTCACATAAATGTTCTCACGCCCCGTGAGCATGGGATGAAACCCGACCCCTACATCGATCAACGCACCGACCTTTCCGCGAATCTCGATCTCACCTACGTCCGGCATGAAAATGCCATTCAACATCTTGAGCGTCGTGCTCTTACCCGATCCGTTTGGTCCAATAAGGCCCATGATCTCACCCCGATGCAAATCGAAGGAGACATCCTCTACAGCCCAGAACTCGTCGGGCCTTAAGGTCTGTGACCTGGTCTGCAAACCGATCAAGTTCCGGCTAACATCTTGTATGCCATACCAGATCGATCTCCCAAGGGAACGACTGAACTTCTTGGATACGCCGCGCGCCTGAACTGCAATCTCTCCACTGCTCATAGACGCTCCGCCATTCTGGGCTCAACCATATGGAACAGGCGCCAGGAGAACAGCAGGAAAACTCCAGACAGACCGCTCGCCCAGGCATACATCACCGGCTGTTTCAGATGTCCGGTAAGCACCATATCCCGAGCAGCTCCAACCAAAGGGGCGAGAGGATTGTATACCGTAATGTCTGCGAACAAACCCTCTGCAGGAGCTGGATAGACGACCGGCGTCATAAACATCAGGAAGGTTGTTCCAAGCGTGAGAATGTTTCCCACATCCCTGGTAAGTACGTTCAAAAGCGAAAACAGGAGACCCAGGCCCAGGGTGAGAAAAAGCATGGGCAGAAGGACAAATGGAACCAGAACCACCGTCCAGGACGGACTGACCTGATACATGGCGAAGGCGATTGCCAGCAAAACTACCCTGACGAGGGTTTCAATAATCACCTGTCCGAAGGCGGCAACAACAAGCGCCTCCTTTGGAAAGTTGACCTTGGACACCATTGAGCCTCCGGCCACGATGGCTCCGGAACACGCGGTCAAGCCGCCTGAAAAAACTTGCCAAACCGTCAGACCTATGAGGGCATACAGTGGATAGGGGACTCCTGTTTCTCCGACATTCAGGATACCGGACCGGTTGAGAAACACGAAAACACCCACCACCATCAATGGCATGATCACAGCCCACGAAACACCCAAAATCGACTGTTTGTACTTCGCAATAAAATCACGCACAAAGAGCCGCCACATCAATTCACGGCTTCGCCACAACTCACCTGACATTTCACCCCAGACTTTGGGGCCCCATCCTGCCAGATCGTCCTGTCGGTAACGCCGGACTTGATCTCGGAATTGAGCGCTCACTTGTCGATCTCCCGGGGTTGTGATTCTGTATTTGATGTCTATAGATACTGCGAGTGGTAAGACAAAATGTGACTATGCAATTTTGCAGATATCTTCGGCGTCTACACCAAGAACAAGCAATCTTTCTTCGGCATTCTCGACTTCGTCGAGTGAAGTAATCAAGATCCGGTCCCATTCCAGCGTACTTACTCCCGAATCTTTAACCAGTCTTACGCCGTTGAAGGTCTCTCCACCCAGCGCATCATCCACGACTCCGACGACCTCTACACCAGTGTTCCCAACCATGTCCATCACGATCTTCGCGGCATCGCTAGCACCATAGAGAACGATTCGTTTGACGCCTTGCCTGCCCATTTCTACAAGACAGTCTTGAAGTTTTTCTTCCATCTTATTATAGAAATCAATGGTGAATCTCAGGAACCTGTAGGTAAGCTGCGACTTGGCTTTTAACCCGGCAGGCGTGATCACATAGAGATACCCGCGTTTGTCCGGATTCTGCCTGATTCGCTGAAACTTCACATACCCCTTCTCCAGGAGCTTGTGGAGACAGAAATTAACCTTTTTCAGATTCAGACCGGTCTTGTGCGCCAGTTCTCTCTGAGTGATCCGTTCCTGTTGATGGATTGCGTCCATCACGGCCAGCAATCCCAGGTTCTCCCTTGTAGATGAACTCTGTTTCAGAAGATCCATCTCTACTCCAATACGGCTTGATCCAGGCCTCTGTTACAGTGAATGGAGCGAATTGTTTCCAAAGTTAACAATTATTAAATCCGGATGCAATAGAAAGTTACCTAAAGAAACAATTCCGGATATGCGATTGTGTCTGAGAAAATCTGCCCGAGGGCATTACCCATCTGATCTTCCCCTGAACACTTCTTTAATCAAAAACCTGGTGAATCTGATGCCCGTGAGAATCGACGGAGCTTTGGACACGCCGCCCACTCGATTACCTTCCCGGGTGGGCATTTCGGACAGGATCAAGCCCATTTTCATGGCACGAATGGTAATCTCATATTCTATCGAATATCCAATGGACGTCGGGGCAAGCCCTAGAAACGCAGACCGGGTAATGCCCCTGAAACCGTTTATCGTGTCTGAAACGTAAGGACCCTTGTTCCAGAACAGATTTGCCGTCAAGGAAAACGCCTGATTGGCCCATTTCCTGAAAGGGAACCGCAGATCGTCTTCCTCGTTTCTGGATCCCGCCAAAAACCGGGATGCAATGGCGATGTTCGCCCCCTTTTCCAAGAGCTCAAAAAGACCGGGGATATCACCGGGGTCCTCATTCCCATCCGGACTAAAAAAAACCAGGTGGTCTCCCCTGGTTGCGTTTACTGCTACTCTGAAAGCTTCCCCTCTACCATTTATCTCCTGGTCAATGACCCTGATATTCGCACTTTCCAGCAGCTCTCTCGTCCCATCGGTAGACCCTCCATCTACTGACACGACCTCTTCGGCCATCTCAAAAAGGTCCGGACCTTCGTCCAGCAGCCAGCGAACCCCGTCTACCTCATTCAAGGTCAATATGATAATGGTGCGCGTAGCCACTCTACACCCGGGGGACGCAGTTAACCTTCATTTTCTTCCGCTCTGGCCTTCTTCCACTCACGAATCAGAACACCAAGCAATGGAAAAATGCTCCGCCAGGCCTTTCTCGACTCGTGACCGGTTATACGTGCTTTCTCTGTAGTTGGGATTTCCTGAATCCTGAGACCGCTCCTGACCGCACGGATCGTCATTTGATAGGTCGCCCCCAACCCCGGCTCGTTCATCTCCAGCGTTTTCAAACTGGTCCGCTTGATACCTCGAAGCTGACTCAAAGCGTCCGTCGTATTCCCATAGAACAAAAGGTTCGCCAGTAATGTAAAAACGCGGTTCCCCGTGCTCCGGTAAGCAAATCGACTTTCACGGTCGTGCCTTGCCCCTCCCTGCATGAACCGGGAGGCGGTGACCATATCGAAGCCCTGCTCCAGAGCCAGCAGGATGCGTGGTAAATCGCCGGTGTCAACCCGGCCATCCAGTGGGAAGAATACCAGATTCTCGCCAGATGGATTCGACGAATCTGAAACCAGGGAATATACATTCTCTGCCCGGGTCGTATACACCTTGATTCCTTTTTCCGTCCACGGATGTGGCGTGTCGAACCGTTCCCCAATATGAACAGCGATCACACTGTCGAACACCTCCAATGGAAGCGTGTCCAGGTCAATTCCGGCGGTGTCAGTCTCATCGGACGAAACAAGCACCAGTTCCGATCCCTCTCTCGGCGCTTTCCGGTCCCCCGAACTCAAGGTGTTGCCCAGGATTTCCGCCAGATAATCCAGATCAGATACCTTCAGATCCTGGTGACAGCCCACGTAGAACCCATTTGAATTCACCCATTTGGCAACGGGAAAGTCCGCTTCAGAAAAGCCCAGATGATGGCGGTAGATGGGCTGGTTGGTCAGTGGGAGCATGTCTCGTGTTTCAATTCCGTTCTGCTCGAGCGCATTTACCACTTCTCGCTTGCGACGATGGTGAAGAACGATCGGATACATCATAAACGAATGCTCGCCGTGCTCACGGATCAACGGCAGCTGTATTTCATCTCCAAACGCCGAAAGGCGATCGTTAAGAATGCCTGCATTTCGTCTTCTACTCTGGATCATATCCTCCCAATCCTCGAGCTGGGCCAATCCCAGTGCGGCTTCCATTTCGGTTAGTCGAAAACTGTGCCCGAGACTGACGAATGAGAATCGCCGTTCGACCACCATCTCCAGTTCGGCAGCAGAAACGTCGTCATCATCATCGATATTCATGTAAATGGAATCGCGCCCATGATTCATTAGAGACCGGATCTTGACCGCATATTCCGGACTGTTGGTGGTAACGATCCCACCAACCCCCGTAGTCAGCAAATGTGCCGCATAGGTGCTGAAGCAACCCACGTCTCCCAGACTGCCTGCGGACTTGCCATCGTACCTTGCGAACATCGTCTCCGCAGAATCCTCGATCACCTTCAATCCGTGTCGCCCAGAGATCTCCAGAATGGGATTCATGTCGCAGGGCTGACCGAAGGCGTGCACCGGAATTATCGCCCTTGTTCGGGGGGTAATCGCCTGCTCGATCAATTCTGGATTGATCTCATAGTGGAGCGGGTCCACATCCACAAGCACCGGCGTCATCCCATTGTGAACCACAACATTCGCATCGGCGATAAAGGCGATCGCCGGGATGATCACTTCATCTCCGTCCTGCCATCCGTGCATCTCCTTCATTGCCGCCAGAGACAAATGAAGGGCGCTCGTCCCACTGTTGCACATAATCCCGAAACGACAACCGTGCAATCTTGCGAATTCGCGCTCAAACTCCTCCGTCATTGGTCCATAGGACAGCCGGTTGGCATCCAGAACCTTGTTCACCAATTCCTTGGCACGAGGAGAAATATTCAGCGTACCTACGGAGACGATGGGATGATCGGGAGAGAAAGGCATGTTTACACGTTGGAAGGTTGGAAGGTTGGCACGTTAAAATCAAAATCGTTGAACTTCAGATTCAAGATCATGAAAGTTCAAGTTAGCAGGTTGTCAGGTTAGAAAGTTGGAAGGTTAGAGGCAAAAGCGTTAAGATTCACCGTCAAAATCGTAGGTAATGTTTTCCTCTTGAACCCGGGATCGGTCAGGTTGTTTTTTGAGGTATGCCATAAATCGACTGATTTGGCCACTGCATTTTTTGCACAAATTGACGAGCTCCTGGAATTCTGATTCCGAGATGTAGTTTGCATCAAGTGCCACGTAGGCCTGAGCGCGGAGTTCGCCAGCAGAACCTTTTGCCCGTCCCAAAAAATCAATGAAGAGCGGCTGAGTCCTGCTCTCAAATCCTACAGCAATGTTGGAAAGAGTTGACACCGACGATCGCCTCATTTGATCCTTCATGCCAAAATCTTTGGCAAAGGCCCCGGTACCGGAGAGCCTGTAGACTAACCTGCTCAATGCGCGAGCGCTCTGCCACGCCTCGATTTCCTCAAAGGATGTTATTGTAGCCACTTAACACCTTAAAAACTGTTGGAAAATTTACACGTTGAAACGTTTGAAGGTTGACAACCTGTGAACCTTACAACCTTTCAACCTGACAACTGATTTTAAAACAGCGTGTATATAAATGGTGCGACCGCGGTCCCGTGAGTGAACACAATTAGTAATCCGAACAACAGCAACATGCAAATCATGGGTATCAACCACCAGAGCTTTCGCTCCCAGAAAAATGAAAGCAACTCTCCCATGATACCAAGCTTCGCGAATACGCGTTTGAAATAGGCCATTTTAACACCTCTAAAAACAGTTGGAACGTTAGCAGGTTCGAACGTTAGCACGTTAACACCATAAAACCAACTTCAAGGGCAACAACCCAAGAACAATCAGTTGGAACGTTTGAAGGTTCACAACCTTTCAACCTGTTAACATGCCAACGTTTTAACAGATTTTGCAACTGATTGTCGAAGTGGATTACTTCTTGACGATATGGTTGCCCATTACGAGCATATCCATCTCACTCCGCATAAATGTGCTGTATGCGTTCGCCGGAGTTGTCACAACCGGCTCACCCCGGAGGTTGAACGAGGTATTCAAAAGAACAGGTACCCCGGTCGCCTCACCGAATCTCTTTATCAAATTGTAATATAGCGGGTTGGTTTCTTCGAATACCGTCTGCAATCTTCCGGTCCCGTCCACATGGGTAATCGCGGGAAGTGAGGACTGTTTCTCCTCTTTCACCGGTGCGACAAGAAGCATGAATCGTGCAGGATCGTGTCGTGCGGCATCAGGTAGATCGAAGTAATTCTCCGCCTCTTCCGCCAATATAGATGGTGCGAATGGACGGTAGGGCTCACGAAATTTAATCTTGGTATTTACCACATCCTTCATCTCTTCACGGCTGGGATCCGCCAGGATGCTCCGATTGCCGAGAGACCGTGGTCCCCACTCGAATCGGCCTTGATACCAGCCAATCACCTGGCCGGTTTTCAAAGCCTCCACGGTTTGATCCAGCAGTTGATCCTGGTCACCCGCAACCGAGTACTCAATCCCCTCACCCTTGAGAAAACCCTCCACATCACCTTCACTGAACGCCTCGCCCCAGTAGGCGTGTCGCATCACCAGTTTGCGTGGATGCCCGAGCAAGGTGTGATAAACGTGCAGTGCTGCCCCAAGTGCGCCACCCCCATCTCCCGCGGCAGGCTGGATGTAGAGATTCTCAAAGCCCGACTCTTTCAGTATCCTGCCATTGGCAACACTGTTCAGCGCCACGCCACCGGCAATGCAAAGAGACTTCAACCCCGTCTCCTGCCGGATGAACTTCGCCATATTCAGCAGGACTTCCTCCGTCACCTTCTGAATACTCGCAGCCAGATCCGCGTAATGTTGGTTCAGTTCGCACAGTTCCCGATAGTTGCCCGGTTTTTCGCCGAAATAAGACGGAAATCCAGTACCGTCAGTAAAAAAATAGGTTTCTGGTGGCCTCGGATCTCCGAATAACTGCTGAAATTTTTTGCTGTAGGTCCGTGTCGTGGAGTGATGAAAACAGAAATAATCCATATCCAGACTGAACGAGCCATCGTCATGCTGTGTCACCAGCTTCCAGATTTTGTCCACATATCTGGGTTCACCATAAGGGGCCATACCCATCACCTTGTATTCGCCCTCATTGACCTCGAAACCCAGAAACGCAGTGAACGCGCTGTATAACAATCCAAGCGAATGCGGGAATCTGATCTCCTTGAACAAGTTGATCTCGTTGCCCTTACCTGTCCCGTAGGTCGCTGTGGCCCATTCTCCAACACCGTCCACTGTGAGAATGGCCGACTCCTCGAATGGAGAAACCAGAAACGCGCTCGCAGCGTGGGCGAGATGGTGCTGTGTAAATAACACCTTGTCCTTTGGCACACCGAGCTCATCCTCGATCTGGTGCCTGATCCACAGCTTGTCCACCAGCCAGGTGATCATCGACTCTCTGAAAACCTTCCAGGACTTTGGAAAGGTCTGCAGCGTGGTCATCAGAATCCGCTCGAACTTCTCGAAGGGTTTCTCATAAAAGACTACAAATCCAGATCCTGCGCTGAGATGCCCCCCTGCCTGAAACAGAAATCAATTGCACCTTTTGGAAACCCGAAATCGTGTTTCTTCCTTGAAAATCGCTCCTCCTCCGCAGCCGCAATCAGCTCGCCATCCATAAGCAGCGCTGCTGCCGCATCGTGGTAGTAACACGAAATTCCAAGGATATTCAAGATTCGCTCCAAGGGGGGGTTGACGTCGTGAGTTCAGAATTATTCGACACCCGGTAAGACAGACAGCGGACGACGGACCACAAAATCAGAATTCGCTTTGGTGAAGTCTATTGTGAATAGAGACGGCGAGTTCCTTGCTGGCAGGTGCGAGCCCGGCAGGCTGATATTGACTTTAGAACTGCCTCTTCGCCTTTTCTACAGTGGTAGCCCTTGCATCGAATTCCGTCCATGAACTCCCACGATCTTTCCTTATTTTCAACGGATCACCGAATAGCCTGATCACCAGGCCGAATGGCAGGACAATCACGAAATAGAAAACCGACAGAACCACTCGAGACTGAAAATCTCCAATGACCTGGGCGATCTTCATCCATCGAGCCCAGGCCCGCCGCCAAACACCAGCCTTTGAATCACCCAATACCGGATCCTCCACCCTGAAGCCTGACCTTTGCCTTCTCGAAGTACTCCATGAAAAATGCGACAAATATCGATAGTATCAGACCAATACCAAATGCGAGCGCCACCACATTGCGACTGGCTTCATTCGGCACAACCGAAAACTCCACCGCGCGAGCAACGACCTTCAGATCACTGGGCTGACCCGCTTTCGCGGCCCTCGCATCCTCTAGCAGACCTGCAAATTTCGTATAGGTGCTCTTGGCTAACTCAATGTCTCTGTTCAATCTCGCTTGTTTCAATTCCAGATTTTCCAGCCTCTCTGACAGGTCTACCGTTTCTCGGTAAAGCCTATCGATCTCGCTTCGTCTTTCTACTGCAGGCCTCAAGGTATTGATCGACAACCTGTGTGCGTTTGCTGCCAATCGAAGTCTCCCATACTCGGCCCGGAGTGCTTGATGCCGATCTCGAATGGATTCCAGACGTTCGGCCTGTCGGTCCCTTTCACCCTTTTTCCGGACATAATCTAATTCAAGTCTGTCCACTTCATCTTTAAGTAATGAAAATTCTTCTTCAATCAGGCGAACCCTGGGACTGAAGAGGTTGTAATCGATCTTGAGTGAAAGTACCTCCCGGAGTATCTCATCGGTAACGGCATCGGAACTGAGCGATGATCGATCGTTTGCGACCTTGGCCCCACCGACCTCTTTGAGCGTTTGCTTTGTCACACCTGCATTTATCCGAGTCCTCGAAAGTTGCTTCAGGTGCCCGACCAGGAGCGATCGCTTGGCGTCCAGCTTCCGCTTGGTGAAATCTAGACCGTTCTCAGTTTCGAACTTGAGCATCCATTCGCTCACCTCTCTGAGATCCTCCCGGGTCTGAATAATTGTCTGGAGCACGCCTTTCTGGTCATTCGTTAAGGCTCCATCCATCCCCGATTCCATGGTACCGTCCAGCGAACCAATCCATCGTCCGGCATCGTCCTCCATGATTTGAATTTGCGATTCCAGATCGTTCAGTTCCTGGCTTTGCTTCTTCAACTCCAGAGAATTATCAATGAAGATCTTCTGGTATTCGGTCAGTTTGGATTGCCGGGCCTCCAACTCGGTCTTGAGCATCACGATCTCGTGACGACCATCAAAGGAATACAATTCATCTTCCGCCCTGCTTAGATTCTCCCGCGCAATCTCGTATTGACGCATGATTGTCTCGTAAGATCCAATCGCTTCCCGGTTATTCAGACCGTTGTTCTCCTGAACAAAAAGCGCGGCCCAAACATTGGCAATTCGGACCGGAGGCAAAACAGCCGTATCCGTTGAAGTCACCACCAGCTCCAGACTGGGGCTGGATCCGTTCTCCCTCAATTTGGCCTCCAGACTCGAACTCAGGACGGACAGTTTGAAGCGTTTGCCGGATCTGTCTCTGAGGTCCAGTGAATCGACTATGGCCTGCTGGAGATCTTGAGCCTGCGCAAGTTCCCTGTAGACCGAGATAGAAAAAGGAGACTGATGGAGGTCACTTTTGACAGGAGGGGGAATAACCAACAGGGAAGCGCGCGCTTCGAATTCAGGGGGAGGCTTGTCCACAAGTGCACCATATGAAACCGCGAGCACTACGCAGAGCACTGTTCCCGATAAAATCAGGCGTTTACGCTTGATCATAACACTCAGGTAGTCTGCGAGATCAATTTCTTGTTCTTCCACGATCTAATCCTTAGTAATAATTGTAATCCAGAGCTCTCAAACTCCGACCATACATCCCATATACCATTCAACTGTACGCTTGACACCCTCGAGGAGATCTACTTTTGCCGAAAACCCAAAAGTATTCCTCGCTCTTTCTACATCCAGACATCGTCTGGGTTGTCCATTGGGTTTGGTAGTATCCCAGCGGATTTCGCCCTGGAATCCTGTCGACTCCTTGATCAATTCTGCAAGCGTCCTGATGGAAACCTCTTTCCCGGTTCCGAGATTGACAGGCTCAGGTGAGTCATATCGCTCCCCGGCCAGCAGGATACCATCGGCCGCATCTTCCACGAAAAGAAACTCCCTGGTTGGGCTGCCATCCCCCCAAACCACCACATGGTCTGCACCATCCTCTTTCGCCTCCACGAATCGCCTAACGAGCGCCATCAAGACGTGTGAGGACTCCTCCGTAAAATTATCCCCCGGTCCTTAGAGATTCACCATTAACAGATGTATAGCATTAAGGCCGTATTCTTCCCGATAGGCCTGGGACTGCACCAGCATCATCTTTTTGGCCAGTCCGTACGGGGCGTTCGTCTCCTCGGGATAGCCGTTCCAGAGGTCAGACTCATTGAAAGGGACGGGCGTGAACTTTGGGTAGGAACAGACCGAACCGATCCCCACAAACTTGGAAACTGAATGCAGGCGAGACTGCTCGAGAACCAGCGCACCCATCATCAAATTGTCGTAGAAAAAACTGCCAGGATGCTGCTTGTTTGCACCAATGCCGCCTACTGAGGCCGCCAGGTGGATCACCACATCCGGGGTCGCTGATTCAAACAAGCGCTGAACATCAGAAGGGTCGCGCAGGTCGAAATCCTCTCTTCGAGGCACGATAAGCCGCGAGACACCTCTCTCGGCCAACTTACGACAGACACAGGAGCCAAGAAAGCCGGCCCCTCCGGTTACGAGAACGCTTTTTTCGGCCCAGGAATTCATTTGTTCAGGACTCCCATAAAACCCACGAATCTCTTTTCCTTACAACCCTTTAGGCAAAGTTAAAGGTCTTGCAAGATGGGGTCAAGAAAAAACACCCGGAGCCGCCACTCCTGCACAATACAAATCAGATCTCCGGTGCCACAAAGCTGGTCAATTCGGACGGAGTGCCTGGAATCATAATCGTTCCAGATCGAATACCCTCTCGAGCCCGCTCCACCATCTCCAGAGCTCTCTCAGGGACATCGCCGAGCGTATGTCGCATCTCGCTCAGCCCAGTTGCGCCATCCGCAATGCCAACCCACCTGTGACCGGCTTTCAGCTGATTGTTACTCGCATCCCGGATCGCGTCGAAGACCGCAACATCGATTCGCTTGAGAATGCTCACCAGCACCTTTCCCGGCGCGAGGTCATCCTGATCCAGATCAGCGCCTATTGCCCACACCCGGGCGCCTTCGTCTCGCACCGCCTCGATCACACCCAGTCCAGTATTGCCCGCCAATTGCAGCACCACGTCGGCCCCCTGGGCGATCAACCCCTGCGCAAGCGCTTTCCCTCGCGAAGGATTATTGAAATCGCCCACTGTTGCCGAAATATATTCCACATTTAGACGTTCGCGCTCGTTTGCAGTTCGAACACCCGCACGAAAACCCGCCTCGTAGGCTCGAACAGGCGGAATATCCATTCCGAGAACTGCGCCGACTTTCCCGGTCCTCGACGTCATTGCCGCCAGAATACCTGCCAGGAATGCACCCTCCTGGGCCTTAAAATCAAAACTGGCGATATTCTCTCCCTGAATCTCACCATCAACGAAAATGAACGACTTGCCGGGATGCAGAGGCGCCACCTTCCGGACGGCATCTATCATTAAAAACCCCATTGCAACCACAGCGTCGGCCTGCTGTGCGGCAAGAACCAGATTGGGAACATAATCCGCCTGCTCACTCGACTGCAGATACCGAGCGTTTACGCCCAATTCATCCACCGCACGCTTTACACCTGCCCACCCCGCATCGTTGAACCCTTTGTCCCCCAGACCAGCCATATCCATAACCATAACGACATTGAATGTTCCCCTGGCCTGCTGCCTTTGTTGTTCGGCGCACGCCGTTGAAAGCAGGATTAGCACCAATATTTGGATCGTGCGAATTGAATAGTTCAATTTCCCCCCGGCAAATGGCTGAAAACAAAAGATCAGACCCGTGGGACAAAAAGTCAAGGCAGTTTGGATTGGGCGACATAACACGGATGAAACGACAAGTTGTAAATTGTCCCAAAAAGGACAATATTACACATTTTTTGTCAAATTATACAATAAATATCATTTAGTCTTAAATTTATTGTTTCTTTTTGCTAATCGTTTCTATAAATTACTGAGGAACACCACACACGGGAGAAATTATGCGAAAGATCATCGAAAGATGTCCTTCGTGCAGCCAGTCCCTGATCGTCACCAGACTGAGTTGCTCGAGTTGTGACACTGAAGTGACGGGGAAATTTCGAACGAACATCTTCGACAGACTCTCACCGGAAAGCCTTGCCTTTGTCGAAACTTTTGTCAGACTTCGTGGGAATATCAAAGAAATGGAGCGGGAGCTTGGAGTTCCGTACAACGCCGTGCGTGTCAGGCTGGACGATGTAATTGATGAACTCGGATTCGAACCCGACACGCAGCCCCATCAAGACCCTCAGCCTGAACCTCCCGGAAGCCGTACCGAGATTCTTGCGATGCTGGACAAGGGTGAAATCGATGTTGAGCGCGCAACGGAGATGCTGTCCAAAATCAGGCCGAGCTGAGCACACAACGATTGAACAACACTTGATCCAATTTCCGGCCACCCACCAAACTGAGGAATGAAAGATGAGTCAAGAGAGAATGAAAATCCTGGAATTGCTCTCCGAAGGCACAATTACGGTCGAAGAAACAAGCCGATTGCTTGAAGCGATAGGAGACGGTGACACGACTGAACCAGAGAAAACTTCGACACCCGACGGACCTGACAGAGCCGCACGACGCAGGCGCAGCAACCGAAGGCGACGCTCGAATCGAATGGACTGGGGAGAATTCTCGGGAGAGTTTGAAGATCTCTCCAGCGAAATCCAGGACCGGGTCAACCATGCTCGTGAAACACTCAGGGCATCGATGCCAAAAGTGAAGGAAGCCATCAATGAGGCGATGCCCGATGTGGATCGAATTGTGCGCGAAGCTACCGCCTCAATCCCGGATGTCGGCCGCATCGTGCGGGAAACCATCAGGTCCGCGACCGAAACTTTTACTGATCGACCTGGAGATGGAATCGACCTGGGGTACGCCGAAACCGCGGAGCGAGAGGTCAATAAATTACTGGTGATAGAACCAGGATCTCGTGTTGCCCTCAGGAATCCCAGGGGAAGCGTCAAAATTGAAACCATTGAAAAGAACGAAATCCAGATAGAAGCCAAAATCTCTGTGCAGGCCAAATCCAGCGATGCTGCACAATCGATGGCTGAACTGATCAAAGTCGAAGTCATCCAGGATCCCAATGTGGTCCGGGTGGACGCGAGAATCCCCGAGCAAAATGAAAGGCCGGATGGGGTTGGCCCGTGTCGGGTAGACTTTATCGTGAAGGTCCCCAGAAAGATTGACCTCGACTTGAGATCGGCTCACGGAAATATCGAGGCTCCCGAGATCGAGGGCGCGATCGTCTTGAGGAGTCGCCACGGAAATACAAACCTGGGAGGGGCGTCCGGCAACGTCTGGGTTGACCAATCTCACGGCATGATACAGGTTGATCACGTAGGAACCGATTTGAAGCTCGATTCTGCCCACGGGCACGTGAATGTTGGGGATATCACGGGTGCAGCAACGCTCAAGACGCGTCACGGAAATCTCACTGTGGGAAATGTAGGCAGGAATGCTGAAATTGCGATTGGCCACGGCGAGTTGAACATCGGCTCCATTGGCGAGGATGCTGTAATAGATGGTTCGCACGGTTCGATTTCTCTCGGCAGTGTCAGCGGAAAGCTTGCAGTGAAAGTGAAACACGGTCTGCTCACCGTCGGATCGGTCTTGAAAGGGGCTCACGCCACAAACAGACACGGACCTGTCTCTATTGAAAAAGTAGGTGAAGATCTGGTGGTACAGAACCACCACGGGCCGATTTATGCAGGCAGTGTGGGCGGGGATGCAACCGTCAAGACCAGCCACGCAGGAATCGACCTGAAGAAGGTCTCGGGCGGCGTAGCAGCCGAAAACGATCACGGCTCGATCACGCTGGATGAGATCGCCGGGCCCATCGCTGTTCGGTCCCGGTGGGGATCCATAGAGGTCTCGAATTCTGCGAATCAAATCGCGGTACAGAATGAAGGTGGTGTCATCACAATTCATCCGGGCGACGCGGTCAAATCCGACTACACCATTCAGAATCGCAGAGGGAGTGTCAACATTACACTTCCCGAAGACTCCTCTGTGGATGTCCAGGGCCACGTAAAACAGGGCAGGATCCACACCGAACTTCCACTGGAAGTCAAGGGCACTTCGCGGAACAGCCATTCTGTGATCGGCCAGCTCAATGGCGGCGGTGCCAGAATTACGGTAGATGTCGAGGGAGGCAACCTGTCGATTACATAGAAAACACTATTTCCCTACTTGACCTTCGATAATCTTAACTATCTGAGTTTTTCATGTCGCACTTTGTAACTAACCAGGATAGGTGACTTATCGGCTCCATCCGATTCTTTCCGCTTGCTTCTGCCTCCTGCGCTCTGTATTTTCATAGCGTTAAATCAACCGCACAGGAGGCAGTTTTATGGGATTCATGCAGGTGTATCGCGTGGGGACGACAGGAGGAGAGGCGGCCCTTGGGAAAATTTCCAGATTGCTAACGGGTGAAGGCATCGACTCCGAAGATCTGGGAAGAACGCAACCCGAAAATGGCTGCGTACTCATTGACCTCAATACGGGCGAAGACAATGTGAGGCAAGTGGTCTCGGCTGTTCCCCAATTGCCGCACATCCTGGTAACAAGCACTGCTGCTCTCGGATCCCGACAGCTCGATCTGTGCGACGAGTGTGTCTCTCCCGACTTGCCCGACCAGGAAATCGTCGCCAGACACCCGAAATTCCTGAAGATGCTGGAACGACTTAGAAAGCCGGATGATTTCCGTGAGCTCTCCACCGAGGAAAGTGCGCTCGATGTCTTATTTGTGGGTGACCGAAAT